>SMEN01000324.1_pt1 | contig 23899 bp, 27 predicted proteins | sample 2456271 | NCBI WGS metagenome assembly SMEN01 (sample SAMN10132593, study PRJNA489261) | soil metagenome | isolation source: day1 control-loamy sand soil ammended with raw manure from dairy cow... | place: USA | collected 2015-04-01 | reverse complement strand
GATTCTTCATCCAGATCTTTTTCAAAGCGATCTAACTGCTCATAGACATTGAGGCCATCAAGTACAGAAAGTAATTCAATCTGAATATTACCTAACGCTGTAAATGGATTGGTTGTATTGGTTTGCTCCGTAAGATCCTTAGATATCGCATTCAGCTTACGGCGGAATTTAGCCAAAGATTGCCCATAATTACGTAAATCATAAGCAGCCAGTTTAAAACTATTGATCGTGAGGTTTTCTTTAGTGGGAATATCCACCAACAGCATATTTTCGATTTCTTTCATACCGTAAAGATCATATGTGGTGGTGTTCACATTACCTAACAGCGCCATACGATTTTCCCACTGCTTGTAGAGCTCGAAATCACTATTCTGGCGTAAAATACTTAGTACTGTATTGAGGGATTGTTTCAGCTCCTTGAGCTGTTCTTTCTGACGATTAAGATGATCCTCAGTATTCCGGTAAAACCATTCAAAACTAACCGGCTCAGCAACCTCAAGCTGTTCAATATGCGGAATACCTTCCAGTACTGAATTAATACGGTTTCTTAAAGAGGCTATCTTGGTATTTTCCTCTTCAACCTGCTGAAGATTGCTTTCAATAAGGTTAACTTCATGACGTGATTGTTCTTTAAGTTTTTCGGTTTTGACATTCAGTTTGTCAAAATTTTGTCGGAAAGCATAAATTTCTTGTTCGAGATTTCCGATTAAGGTGCAGATCCCCGTTTTACGAGAGTATTCCTGCTCGAACCAAATCTTGTACTGCATCAAGATGATTTCATAATCTTTCACGATATGACATTTATGGTTCAGTTGTTTTAGCTGATCCTGTGCCTTTTGATAAAGTGTAGTATCCAAACCTTTTTGCTGCAATTCACTATTACGTAAAGATTCAAGATCTATGAGTTTATTATCACATTTATGAATCACAGATTTAGATCTTTCATCCAACATTGCTTTACGTTCTAATTGTTCTTTAATTTTGAAATCATAACTCTGCTGAATTTGGTTTTTTTCATTGCCAAAACGATCATGAATCATTTGGCGTTCTACATTTACTTGTTGATTGAATAATTTTAATCGCTGACGAGCCTGATCACGTTGTCCTTCAGCTAATTTTCTCCGATCCATTACATTTGTTTGGATCTTTTGCTTATATTGCTCAAATATACGCTGGGTACTATCAAATGTTTCTCGGCATTGACGCAGCTCATTCTGTAATTTAATGAGGTTTAGCTCAAAATTCTGAACTGCTTTGGCAGCTGCAGCCACTGCTTTTTCAGTATGGCTGTATTTTTCTTTAGCCTCTTCCAAAATAGTGGTTGCCTTTGCAAGGCGCTGCTCCAATTCATTGAGTGATTCGGCTTCAACCGGAAGATCCAGCTTGGAAGTATCAAGATGAAGGCCATAGAAACTAACATGTCCGCTTTGTTGTTCTGAGTCCCAAGAAGGCTTCAACCCGGTATGCAAAAATAATTTAGGATTAATCAGTTTGGCAATGTTGTGTTTCCAATCGTCTTCAGGACATTGTTTCAGAAAGCTCAATAATGTATTTTTCTGATACAAGATATCTCTTAACTGATGTTCCGTTTGTGTAGATTTATCTAAATGGTGTTTAGCTGAATCAAAATCTACATTAGCTCGAGTGTGCTCGCTTTTTAGGCGTGATAAATCAGCGTTTGCTGTGTTGAGTTGCTGTTCCTTATTCCGTATCGCTTTTTGGTGAGTGTGTAGATTCAGCTGGTACTCTTCGATTTGCTGTTGCTCTTCCTGAGTATGATTAGATGCTTCAGCAATCAAATTGTTGCAGTGATCAACCTCATCTTCATAAAATTTGCGCTCATTCTGTTTGCTTTGCTCGAAAGCATTAAGCTCATTTTTTTCATCCAAAGCCAGTTGATCTACTGCATGAGACCTATCCTGTTGCAAATTGTGTATTAAATTAGAAACCTCATTCTTACGTTCATGAATAGCAGCTAAATCTCGGTCTTTTTCTTCCAAGGCATTATTTTTAAGTTTTTCAAATTTATGAACAATTTCTTTCTGGTTCTTCTCTAACTCATCCACATAACGGCGCGCATCTTCAGCTTCCTGCTTGTACTTAGCAAGATTACTGAATTCTTCCTGTTTTTTCAGAATGTCAGCATTTTTATATTTCTGCTCGTTTTCCTCTATTAAAGCTAAACTATGTTGTAAACCTTCCAACTCACCTTTCGCCCGTGATTCATTGGAGCTATTCGCAATAATCTCATTTTCAATCACCTTTAATCCAGCTTTGGCATGTTCAATAGTTTGGCTTCTCTGATAACGAAGCTGTGCGATTGTCGTATTATTAAACTCTAGTTTATTGAGTGCCTGACCTCGATAAGCCTCCAGCAAAGAGTAAGTCTGCATTAAAGCATGTCGCTGCTCGATCCCCAGTTGCAGTTTTGGCTTTTCCTTATCAAACTCCCGTAATGTCTGAACATCAGCAATGAGGCTGGAAGAATTCAGCGTATTTGAGCGCTGATTCATCATCTGCTCATTTTCTAAAAAAGCATCAACCAACATGAGCTTGAAGTTATCTAACAGGTTAGTTTTATTTAGGGTGATCTGGGTGGATGCCCCAATATGCTTTAATTCATGGCCTTTACCGCTAAGAGAGAAAATAGAAGCAAGATCCCTCAATTTGAAATCACGATTCAGACGTTTTTTATCGCTAGTTAGAACCGCTACATAATCCAGGCTATTGTCGATCTGTTTACTGACGTAATAACCTTTAATTTCAATTTCTTGCAACAGACTTTTTACCGTCTTGTGTTGCTTATGGAATTCGATAGAAGATTTTGAAAAAACAGTCTCAGATGCGCTGCCCTGAATAAAGCGATAGCATTGTTTATCCTGATTACGGTAAAAAACAGCACAGCACAGTCCCATCGGTGTGTTGTATTCAAACACAATCATGCTACGCGCATGAGGGAGATAATAATCTGTAAAATTGAGTTTATTGGCAGAGCGATCCATTAATCTGTCTGGACGGGCCCCATAAAATATTGGGATTAAATTTAAGGTAGAGGTTTTTCCTGCACCATTTGCACCCGTTAAATTAGAATTTCCTTCACCTAATTCAATTTTTGTAGAATTATTTGGTAAGTATGAATCATAGAGATAAATATTTTTTAGGCCATTCAATTCATGCAAGTCATTCATTTAACATTTTTCCCAGAAGAATTATTCAATATTGCTTAGGGCAATCTACCCTTTTATCTTATTCAAATGCCCAGTAAAAAAAATTCAAACCTAGCAATACATTTAGCCATATACATTATTAGGTAATCTTAGAAGATAGTATCAAAAAATGTAATAGTTTTAGGGACTAATGCTTGAGACAACCAATTTCCAAGCCAACAAACCTTGCATTTTTTTTAGCATGAATTTGGGGGTTACCTAAGGGAATCGTGTCAAAAAAAATGTAATACTTTTTTTGATCAAATCCACTCGATCTGGGTCTTCTTCTTATAAACCTTACATTTTTTGATCAAATCCAGTTGAGGAGTGGTAGCCAAGTTTCGGTATCCATTCCATTTTAAGACTTCTAAATAACCTTTCTGTAGGTGCATTATCCCATGAGCAGTATACTGCGCAAGGCCTTTGCGACTCATACTTTGTACCATCGCATATTGTTGCAGCCTATGCCTGTACAGATGACTTTTATACTGGCTGCCTTGGTCAGTATGGAATATCACGCCTGTCGGCTTAGCTCTGCATCGCCAAGCATTATCTAATGCTTGGGTGAGCCATTCATACAGTTGTTGCATCACCGGTTGACTGTGCTGTTGCCGGTATTCGCGGCGTTGTTCCGCTGTACCATCAGTCTTTTTTCTTAATTCTGCTTCTATGGCATACAGTTTCTGAATCAGCACTAATGCCTGTTCAGCGACCTGACTTTTCCCGGTCACATGCAGTTCATAGAATTTACGACGTGCATGGCGGAGGTGCTTCTTCTTTGACTGGAGTCGAATGCAGCACAATGGGAAGAAAGTCGACCTGTAGACTGGATGGGGTTGTTAATGCAGGGGGAATTGATCTGGACTGGCGAATCCATTTATGCAACAGATTGGCATTGACCTGATGTTGCATTGCTACCTTGGCCACTGATGTGTCTGGCTGCTGGCACAGCCCGACCAAGTGCTGTTTAAATTCAGCTGTAAAGATTCGGCGGTTTTTTTAGTGTTGGTGTACTGTCTGAGACTGTCTTTAAATCCATAAATAGGTGTCCACTTCAAAATTTAAGTGGACACTATCGCGATATTAATGAGTCAGAAAAAGTGGAGTTCAGCGGACGCTTACTTTGGTATTAGATTAGACCTTGCGAAAGTAAAAAATTGTTTATACTCGCCCTATGAAATATGAAAATTTAACTCGATTTAACGATGGGAAATTTAAACGACTCGTTGGAGTTGCTCGCCCATTATTCTTAAAAATGATCTCCGTGTTAAAAAAAGCTGAACTTGCCAAGAAAAAATCTGGAAGGCCGCATTCTTTGTGTTTAGAGGATCAATTATTGTTAACTTTAAACTACTTACGCTGTTATAGGACTCAAATTGAGTTATCCGCTGACTATAATCTCACTGAAAGTAATGTGAATCGTACTATTCATAAAGTTGAAAATGCTCTGATTCAATCACGGATTTGTGCATTACCCAAAAGGAATCAAAATTTTAGTGAGGGTGATTAGTGCCGAGTGTACAGAGTTTGTCTGCCATCCAGAAGGCGAATCCATTAGATACGAGATTTGCATTCAGACCATACTGCAAAGCGACTGAGGCGATTGAAGTGTTGGATTCTTTACAGGCTTGAACAATACTATTTTTAAATTCATCACTGTATGTTCTTCGCTTTTTGGAAGTAGATACGGTTGATGCATGGATATTTGTGGTCATAAATTAAGTCCCCACTTAAAAATAAGTGGGAACCAAATTAAGGCTTATAGGATAGGTTGGATGCTTACGGTACACACTCCTTATTGAACCAATCCACCTAGTTTAATGTAGTAAGTTGTACTCCTCCTAAACCTTAATTAAAAAATTGGCGGCTACTGATTTTCACCTTATTTCTTCTAAAATTTTATTTTTCACCCAATTTGAAAAGTCGTTTTGACTGTCTGCAAAATAGAAAATATCAGCTTCATTCTCGAGATTAAAACTTATACTTTTGACTTTCCTCTTAACTTTTTCATATTTCATATTTATTGCTATTTTTCGCCAATTTGTTTGACATGCAATGTCATGAGCGGCAGCGAAGACATCTCCCTCATCATCGTCATGCACACATATTTCAATATTATCTGCATTTAGAATACGGATTTCTTCCATTTCGATTTCTTTGTTCATATATGAAGTAAACCCAAAATATATTGAGATACCATTTTTTGATTTTATCTCGATATTTCCAAAAACCTCATCAGTATTAGTATGAGATCGATCCATTAATATTTCGCAGCTAATAACACGCCAGTCTGTTTCTTGTTCGAGTTCTGAAGCCAACATTGGAATCATATATGATCCTTTTTTAAAAGTGATCGTAATACGATAACATGTATTTTCATTTTTTCAAGACCTTCGATCAATATTTTTAGCAATGGGTGCTACAAAATTTATTCATGCTCCAGCTTGCTTTAGATACCCCCGTGATCGTGATGGCTCTTTTTAACCACAGATTATTAAGAAGCATCAAACGCGCATTACTAGCATAGATGATCAAATTCTTTCGCTATATGCGAAAGGAATGACAAATAAAGAAATTGTTGCTTTCTTTAAAGAAATGTACGATGCAGATGATCTGCCTCTCTTATTAGTAAAGTGACGGATACTGTCATTGAACAAGTGACAGAATGGCAAAATAGAACACTCGATAGTCTTTAGCCTTTCAAACACTGGATGTCGTGATAATTGCTGAGTCCCCCGAAATGGATGATTCTTATATTCAGGCATCACCGGAAACTCTGCATTCCTCACTCTCAATTCAAAGCTCAATGCATCAAACCAGTCTTTATCAAAGCTTTCGTCATGAAGTTTGACCAGCTCGTTTGCCTCTACCGGGTACGTCACCCAGAGCTTAAGAATAAATCTCCCCATAAAACTTACTCTGCCCCACGTTTGATTTTTCTTTTGGCCTCCTCAAGACACTTTTTAAGCTCGTCGCCCTTAAGCACATCGTGGGGTTTAAGCTCAACGCCATCACCATAATCAGCAAGAATCTTCTTCTCGACAATCGTTGGCTTCTTCCAAATCGCCTGATGCTTGCCTTTTTCAACGTACTCTTTGACTACGTCAATGTAATTATCTTTAAATGCCTGATATGCTAGATTACAGGCTCTTTCAACATCCTTTGAAGACTGAATTGCACAAAACATTTCAGAACAGCGATCATACGCTTCTTTTTCAGCATTAGTAATTGGATGGTTTTTATTATTAAACCACTTGATTACATTCGATAAGGCAGCATGTTGCCGTTTGAATGAATCAGCAGCTCTTTGCTGTTCAGTGTGAAATCCGGTGATACCAAGACACCATTTGCGGAACATTGCTGGATCTGGACAAAAACCGCTATCACGAACCGTATTCAATCCAGTTAAGATCTGTTCACGAGTCAGACCCCTAATGCAGATTTTTATCGCTTGATTGATCGCCTCTAGAGGAATACCGTCAAAAGTCTTTTCAAAGGAACGTGGTACAATTGCTTTTAGGATTCCAACAAGATTAGCCGATTTAATTGATTGAATAGAATGTTGTGGATTAGAAACCATAGCTGTCATCAGCTTGCTCCTCGTTTGCGATCAACTGTTGAATCTCATCCCAGCGAGACGACTTTTGATTTTTTTGTGTAAATTTGAATAGCGGCTTAGGCTCAAACAGACCTTGATAGTTACCAGTGATTGATGTTTTTAAAGCCTGATTATTTCTCTCAAATCCCCACTTTTGGAAATCTTTATAGATCGTATTCAGGGCATTTTTGGTCAGTTTTGTTTTTGCTATTTGAGAACGAAATGAAACGTACTGCTCCCAGAGAGCAGAATCACAGAGGTTTTTGAATGTTTCAGATGTCAGCTTCATGACTTCGTCATAAGGTAGCTTTCGTGCTTTGTCTTTGCGTTCTTTTTCAGCTTGCGCTTTTTGTTGTTTTACAAAGATTAAATAAGCATAGAAATTAGCTTTCAACGGATTTTTGACGCGAAGCGACTTAATTAATAATTCTATAGATATAGTTCTATAAATTAATTCTATTGTGTCTTCAGTTTTGGAAGTGCTAGCGCTTTCATTTTGGAAGTAGTGGCGCTTCACTTTTGAAAGCGCTTCACTTTTGGAAGTAGTGCTTTCATTTTGGAAGTGCTCAACTAGTGAAACCTCATTAATCTGGTATTCATTACCCTTTCTATTTTTTTCACTAACAACCGAAATCACACCTAAATCTAGTAACTCCTTAAGACCTCTTCTGACTGTAGCTGTTCCCATTTTCTTAGAACCAGGCAGCTTTCCGCCTTGTAATTGTGAATAGCTTACGTGGTCAGTGACCTTGTCTTGAAAGCCGTTAATACGATCTTCAAGCTCCGCATAGATATTTCTTGCAGCGTCGGTTAAAAAAGGTCGTACCTCATACCGGTATAGCCGGCTGGACATGACATAGCCTTTTTCGAACTTATCGGCCATTTTTTTACCTTTGTTGAATGAGACAATATTATCCTCATCCTTTTTGAGTGCTGTCATACTGCACCTCTAAAACTAATAGATGTGCCTGAATCTAGCAGCACTTGAAAAAAATCTTTGTTGTAGGTTAAAAAAATATAAAAATAATCAATATGAGTTTAAATATTAATCAAACCTTATATTTCATCCCGTTCATATTTTTAATTTTGGCTATCTTTTCATTGTCGGCAATATATTCAGTACATCATACAAATACGCATACCAATCTAGCCATTCAGTTTTGTTTATTGAATCTAAGTCGTAATGTCGGCAGCTGCTGACCACGGCGCGATTCTGCAAATAGCCTGTTCTTGCATCACATTAAAAAAACCGCAACTTAGGCGGTTATTATTGATTTTTTCATAAAGGTAAAACTACAACCAGCTCTAAGAACCTATCCAGAATATTTTCTATGCAAAAGTAACCTTAAAAAGGCTAAATTAACGAATTGTAGGCTCGTATTTAGGTGCTTTTCACAGTTTTTCCAAAGTCTTCTGCATTTTTCCAACCAAGCAAATGATCTTTCAACAACCCAGCGTTGAGGAATGACTGCAAATTTATGTAATTCACTTCGTTTAGCAACTTCAACTCGAGCTCCAATTAAATTCTTAACAGCCAAAGAAAAGGGTTCGCCTGTATAACCACCATCAACAAGTACAACCTCTACATTTTGTAAAGTATCTCTATGTATAGTTATGGCATCTAATGCACCTTCTCGACTAATGTCGCTGGGATATGGTTTTCTCATGGGGGAAATTTAACAAATTATTTTTTCAATTGCGAAAAAAGAATGAAATTAATACTGGATAGATTCTAAGACGAGAGGAAAAAACTAAAAACAAGGAAGTGTAAAGAATTAAGCCAAGTTTAACTTGGCTTAATTTTAGGATCATGCTCTAAGTAAAAAACCTTATGTAGTTAAAATGCCCAGACCATTTTTAACGTGGTGGAATGCCCTTCAGGACGATGCTCCACTTCAGTTTCTTTCAGGAACTTGGCTTCCAAAGACCAGTTATCACGTTTGTATTGGATGGCAGGACCAACTGCCAATACCTGACCTTTTCTGCCAATGCCTTCGCCACTCAATTCATCTTCAGTGGTCTGTTTAAAAGCATAGCCTTCTAGGGCCAGCTTCAGCTGATCATTCAACTGATAACCGACGCTATAATCCCCTGCAAAATACTCACCCGATTGATAATTCGTGTCGTCATTCTCTGTATTAAAGCTATAAGACAGTTTAGTTGAAAACTCCCAACCTTGCGGCTGCAAATACGAGTAGGCAAAAATTGGACGAATGGTGTGATAGTTTTTGCCTAAATTGGCCACCACAGGACGGTCTGGGCGCGCATCATCATAATCACCTGTCGCCAACACACCTTCCAAAGCCGCAATACTGTGATGATTACCTTTATGCCATCCCAGCATTGCACCAATAATCAGATCTCCCAAACCACTGTTAGAATCTGACATACTTGCCGCATTTAAACGCAAATCAACTAGAGGCTGTGCCGCATACAGTCCCAACTGTCCGCCTGCAACTTGTTGCGGAGTCATCCATACCAAACGTGGAATAAAAGCATTGACATCGACATGGAAATTATCCGGACCATTTTTAAATTCGCTGGCGTGATAATTTTGATAATAACTGAGCAAGTACACACCTGGCGGTGGTAGCGCCCCTGCTGCAATCCCTTCTGCACCAAGTGCGAAAGAATCTAAACCGTTTTCTGTTGCACAAACATGTGTCGCCAAGCCACTTAACAGCATGAGTAACCATATTTTTTTATTCATAGAACATCCTATTCAATAGAAATTTTAATGCAGTCGGTTCGCTCTGCTTGAGTCATTCATGCACTCGCGACAGACTTCTGGGAATAGCATCACTAATTGAATTGATGATGCTATAAAGACAAAAAGAAATTAGATAACAAGTGAGCTCCGGTATTTAAGCACTGGCGCGACGGCGTTCCACCTCAGTTGAAGGGGCATTATCTACATCTTTCACCAATTCAAAATTAAAGGTGATGTTTTTATACGGCTTATCTAAACCACGACGTTGAATTTCTGCAGCATCGTTTACATCCACTGCGGTTGCCACCAAACCTTCACGGGTGGCAAAAGCAAAGTCATCCCACAGGTATTGATCACCTTCAATATTAAATTGCGTGGTCAATTTACGGAAACCTGGTGCAGAAACGAAGTAATGAACGTGCGATGGGCGGTTACCATGACGTCCAAGCTTATTCAATAAAGCTTGAGTCGTACCATCTGGTGGGCAGCCATAGCCAACTGGGATAGTAGTTTGAGCCACATATTTACCCGCTACATCACTGAAAATGGTACGGCGTAAGTTAAAGTCAGACTGTGTTTTATCAAAGAATGAATAATTGCCTAGGCCATTGGCATGCCACACCTCAACTTTGGCATTTTCAATGATGTTGCCATCGGTATCCGTCACGGTACCTTCAATAATTAAGGTATCTAAATGATCTGATTCTGAACCATCATCCATACGGGCAAAACCGACTGATTCAGGTGCACCTGCCACATAAAGTGGTCCTTCAATGGTACGTGGTGTACCACCACTCACACCTGCTTTGGCATCGGCTTCATCGGCACGTAAATCTAGGTAATGCTCTAGACCTAAACCCGCAGCCAATAAGCCCAATTCATTGGCTTTGCCTGCATCAGTAATATATTCCAGACCTTTCCACACTTCTGAAGGTTGAATGTCCAGATCTTCAATGATTTGGAACAACTCTGCGACGATACGTACCACAATCTGCTGTACACGCTGATCCACCGGTCGCGTAGCAGTGTCGACATTCATTTTCTTCACCAAAGCATCAATTTGTTGACGGTCCATGTAACTCTCCTTGGCTATTCTTAGCGCTGCTAGGTTTAGTATTGCTGTTTTTTTGGCTTTTACTTTTTTTACACTGCATGTTGCAGTGCTGTACTTTTAGGAGACTCGTACCACTGCTGATCTAGCATCGGCACAGCCCTGTTTCCTGAGTAATTTTTTATTCGGTATAGCTTAGAAATATTTTTTAGATATGTTTAAACAAGGCTGAACGTGCCTGACCACTGGCACCATCGGCAGCACTTAAGAAACGCTCGGTATGAATATCACGTTCAAACAACCGGCTTTGCATTAAGGTCGAAATCGCCGAATCAATCATCACCGGTGGGCCACATAAATAGGCTTTATGTCCAGCACAACGTTGCTCAAAATAGTCGGCAACAGCTTCATGCACATAGCCTGCAAAACCTGTCCAGTGATCTTCTGATTTAGGTGCATTCAATGCAGGAATGTAACGGAAGTTTGGATAGTCTTTGACTAACTGTTCAAACAACTCACGGTTATACAGTTCGGCTAAATCGCGTGCACCTTGGAACAGGTAAATGGTACGGGTATCACCTGATTCAAGTAAATCTAAAATCATAGACTGTGGGCTCGATAAGCCCGATCCACCGGCAATAAAGATCGCATCTTGATCATCGGATTTACGCACAAAGAACTGTCCGTATGGTCCTGAGATTTCCAGTTCATCGCCTGCTACAAGTTGCTCATGCACATACGTTGTTGCACTACCGCCTACCACATGCCGAATATGGAGCTCGATAATGCCGAGTTCACTTGGGGCATTGGCAATTGAAAAAGCGCGTGTGCCTTCAATGCCGGGGAATTGTACGTTAATGTATTGCCCCGCCTGAAAGTCCATCGGATGGTCTAACTGTAAACGTACGCCTTTAATGGTTGGAGATAAATCACGGACTTCAATGACTTTGGCCGAATAGTCTTGTACCAAATAACCCAGGAAATCAGGGTCTTCATCGACATCGGCTTCAATCACCATATCCGATTCCGGCTTACAGCAGCAGGCCAGCACCTTATTTTCTTCACGTTCCAAATCCATCAGGGCAAACGGTGAAGCCTCGCCCACATCGTAATAGCCATCGGTCACTTGAACTTTACAAGTGCCGCAAGTGCCATGTCCGCAGGCAAATGGCAACCAGACGCCCTGACGCAAAGCAGCATCTAAAATGGTTTGATCCTCTTCAACCTCAATAGTTGTGCCAATTGGCTCGATCGTAACTTGATAGCTCATTTGTGACCTCCTGTCTTACTCTTTATTGTCTTTGTGTTGCTGTTAATGTCTTAAACGTGTGCGCCCTTGTACCCATTCAGTCCTGGGGTCACAAAACGCAGTAGTGATTTTTGATCGAAGCCAATTTCTGCCAAGGTCTGTTCAGGGCGTGGCTGAATTACCTGTTTGTTTAAAGTAAATTGCACTTCATCCCATTTAATGTTTTCAAAGTCAGGATGTTGATGGAAACCCGCCTGCATTTGCTGATCCAAAAATTCCTGAAAGGTTTGCTGCGGCGAAACCAACATGGCGTGTGCAGAACAATATAAAGTGTGATGATCCCAACCCACATACACCAAAATGTTGTCGCCATAGTGTTTTTGTAGGTCGCGTGGTTCAAAGTCGTAATCTGGGCGAATAGCGCGTACTGACATGGTCATTCTCCGTATTGGGGTGGTTTGAGCCGCAAATGACTCAAACCGAAATCCTTTTAAATTTGAATCTTGAAATAACTTAAATTTTAGATATTTACTTTAGATAGTGAATGAGCGTTAAGCCGCATCACCTTTCCATTTTTTCCAGCGTTGCTGGTCTGGTGAACCTTCAATATCCAAGTTATCTGCACCGACATTGAAGCGATAATATTCGCGCAGCATGTTTTCCAAATCTAAGCCACCACAGTTGCCTTGTAGAATTTGGTTCACTGGCAACCATGCCTGCACATATTTTTCAGGTTCACGTTCAAAAATATCGTGACAACCATCTGAACAGGTGTGGTAACGCTCGCCTTTATAAACAGACTCACGATACGTAAACATGGTCGGATCGCCATCCATTTCGGTGAAAGTCATTGGCACTTGGCAAATTTGGCACAATTGCGGTAAGCCTGCGCTGTAGAAACGCTTGCCTTCTGCTTCCATCTTGCGTGCTAACTCCCACTTTGGACGGTAGTATTTGTCAAAGGTGTCTGGATATTTTTCAGATAACCAATCCATTTCCTGATCGGTTGGAATCCAAGTATGGAAACCTGCTGCATGACCGAAGTTATAGAAAATCCACCACGCTTGATGCGACACGTGTTCTTTTTCTTTGGTAATTACTTCTGAATATTTCGGCATACGAATACCGTAACGGCTCAAGTCTTTAAATAACGCACCGCCCGCTTCTTCAAAGTAGGTTTCCCACGCTTCTTTCCACGACATCACTTTGTTTGGCAGCATGTAGTCCATCATCATGCCAACTATAGATAACAGACGAGTCCCACGCCAGAACCACTTATCAATCCATTCCTGTACGATTGGCACGTTATCTTCGTGTTGTTCTAACAAGAATTTCACGATTTCTAGACCTAAAGTCATGTGACGTGCTTCATCGGACTGTGCACTAAAACCAAAGGTGACCGTTGCCATATCGCCATTGTGTGCTGCACCTGACATGAACGGTACGAACAACAAGTTGGTCAATACATATTCAAAGGCAAAGCTAATGGCTAACAAGAACTCAAACGGCCCTGCTGAACGCGCATCTTCAAAGAAAGATTTTGGTACAGACAAGTACCAAACGCGGTCATGCATGTGCGACCAATCCTGAAAACCATCAAAGAATTTGTTGTAATGGCTCATGGCATGAATTTGCGTCTGCACGTGACGTAATTCATCAATCGACTGCATTTGTGATGCGATACGTGCACCTACACCACTGAACTGACGCCCTACATGTGCATAACCTTGGAATGCCTGATATTCAAGCGGAGTTACTGCAGTTAAAAACAGTTTGATGGCATTCAAATAACGCTCATTGGTCACGTTCATTTGACCGTTGTTTTGTGCAAAAGCATCAAAAATGGCGTAAAGTTTTTTCTCTTTTTCTGCCTGATACTTCCAGTAAGCATCCATGGTTAAACGGAATGGATCTTCCCATTTAGACCAGTCTGTAATTTTAATGCCTTCAAATTCTTCGTATGGAAAGGCTTCTTTGCGGTCTGCATAAGAAAAGTCCCAATCCAAGTCACGAGTAAGTGCGCGATAACGGTCTTTGGCATTCAGTTTTTTTGCTGGGGTTTTAACTTGTGAATTCATGCTCATCATCCTTAAATTTTTTAGCGGCAATCTATGCAGCAATATGTTCTGGCGGCACTGTACTCAAATTGGCTCAGTGCACATCCTTATTCCTAGTTCCAGTGCAAACGGAAACTGTCATCATCTTCTTCGACGTTGCCGCCCAACGTAATCATGTTGAGTTGTAAAGACTGAATATCCCAATCTTGTCCAAGTTTTTCAGATACCGTTTCTGCTTTAACAATCAGACCTGTTTCGCTTTCTACCCGAATCATGGCTGGCAGATATTGAATCGTGGCATCTGGGTTGTCTTCTTCAATCGCTTCAATGATGTAGCGCGACGTGTCATTGTCCTGTAATGCGAGATAAACCTTAGACATGCTGCTTCTCCTTAAGCCTGCAAAATTTGTTCGAGTTCGATGCCAATTTTTTTACTGCGTTCCAGCAGTTTTTGTTCTGCAATGTCGACTGCATCTGCAGACAACGCCTCTGCAGATTCTGCAGCTGCGGTTTTAAATACGCTGTCTGACCATTTGCGTAAATCTGCCATGGCTTCCTGCATAAATTCCATCAGCATCGCCAAGTCACGTGCTTGATGCTGTGCCAACCATTGATCAAATTGGGTGTAAACCAATTCGCTCATAAAGCTGTCAATCACCAAGTTTTGTAATAAAAACAGTTTGAAATAGTCCTGCTCGATCAAACTGGTTTCACACAGCTTGCGCAGTCCTTGCCATGCTTCATCCTGCATCCATGCTTGTTTGGCTGGAATTAAAGATTCGCCCGTGTTGCCATCGAGTGCCAAACCAACCCGTGAGATGTACTGCGCCATCCCTAATAACCATAAGCACTGCCCGACATCATGTGTAAATTGGCAGTCTGTTCGATATGACGAAACGGCAAAAACAAGGCAATCACTTTGGCTTTGACATCTTCAGAAATATGCTCTGCCAACTGACGCTTTTCAAAAAAGCTAAAGTTACTTTCGGCAATGTCCTGCAAACGCGCACGATGCTGCACATAAGTTCCGTAATAAAACTGACGCGGGTCTTTAAATGCGTACCAATCCTGCATTTCAATTGCAGTATGGGTTTTATCATTTAAGGTTTTTTCAGGTTTCCACAGCGGACGATAGTGAAAGTTGGTTTCCGCCTGAATATCAAAACTGACTTCCTGATAACGGGTGGCTGGCTTGTTGCCAAAACGGCGCTCAATATAGGCATAGTTTTGACGAATTGGCTCAATACCCGCTGTTTTAATTTCTAAAGTCATCGCTTATCTCCTTAAGCATTCAGTGTTGATCTTCATGATCAATGTTGTATCGCTGTGCACCGACTAAAGTGTCGTGTTCAATGCCGTAACGCCATTTGTCTTCTTCAGCATCATTCACGGCTTGCTGTTGTTCGCTCATTTCCACCACTTGATTGGTTGCGCAGAACTCGCGGAATGCTTGCTGCGGTAACACCAACTCCACATATAAAGTGGGATCGTGAATGGCAAAGTCGAACTCGACAAATGCGGCATTAATATCGCCCGTTACCCGAATATATTTGGTTAAGGGCAATGCGCCTGTTGCATCCTTCATATTGTTCTCCTACAAGATCTGATTCATTCAGAACTTGCTTCAGTTGCTTCATGCATCTGTTGCTTACTTTTACTATTACAACAAGCGTGCCAACTTTATAAAAACATTGAAAAACAGCAACTTAAAAAATCTGAGTGTTTTTATAAGAATTTGGATTTCATGATTTGATGAATTTTGATGTTTAAAAAATTTAAGATTTCATGATTTGATGAAATACAGCCCGTACAGATACAAAAATTTACCCTTGGGCTTTATGCAATTCGCTTATGATAAAGATGAAATAAAAACAACAAAAACATAGAGATACAGCCGAATACCTTTAAGGTTTGGCATGATGCTGTTTAGGTATTATTGAATTTTCACGAATTTGCATAAGATGGCTAAATAGCCTCGAATTTAATGGATTAAACACGGCGCATGGTACAAGTAAAATACGACAGCAGCGGCAAATATGCAGGTCATCCTCAGGAAATTCACGACCTGCTTTCCAAACTACATTTTGACACCGAGCGTGGACAAATCTGGTTTGATGAGTATCGCATGTTGCTGATGCATACCAGCATCATGGGCTATTTGCGTAAAGACCTTGCCAATATGATTGGGATGGAACGCACCAAACGCTTTTTTATTCGTTTGGGCTATCAGGCAGGTCTGAAAGATGCCGAAGTCACCACCAAAATGCGTCCAGGCTTAAATGAAGAGCAGGCTTTTATGGCAGGGCCGCAAATGCACGGTATTCGTGGCATGGTGCAAGTTTCTGCCAACCAACTGATTTTAAATCAAAAGAAAAAACAGTTTTATGCAGACTTAAACTGGCATAACTCCTTCGAAGCCGATGTGCATGTTGAGCAATTTGGACTGAGTCACGAACCTTCCTGCTGGATGCTACTAGGCTATGCTTGCGGTTACAGCAGTTTTGCCACAGGCATGACCATTATTTATCAGGAAGTGGAATGTAAAGCCTGCGGGCGTGAGCATTGCCGCATTATTGGTAAACAACTCAGTGAATGGGAAAATGCCGATGAGTTGATTCAATTCATGTCGCCTGAACCGATGGAACAGGAACTCATTGCGCTACAAGCAGAACTGTATGAACTGAAAAAGTCGATTTATACCACCAGTAAAAATGACTACAGCATGTTCAGCTCAGTCGGACAATCTGCAGCGTATCAACGTGTCTGTGACTTACTTAAAAAAGCTGCAGGCGCTAAAGTTTCCATTTTGCTGCAAGGCGAAACTGGCGTAGGCAAAGAAGCTTTTGCACGGGGTGTACATGAACTCAGTCAGCGTAAAGAATCTGCCTTTGTCGCAGTCAACTGTGCGGCAATTCCACCAGAGCTGATTGAATCTGAACTGTTCGGTGTAGAAAAAGGTGCCTTTACAGGCGCACATCAATCACGTTTAGGCAAGTTTGAACGTGCACATAGTGGCACCATTTTTCTAGATGAAGTGATTGAACTTTCACCACGCGCTCAAGCAGCTTTGCTCCGCGTGTTGCAAGAAGGTGAAGTGGAACGTATTGGTGATTCTCAAACCCGTAATATCGATGTACGCGTAATTGCCGCTACCAATGAAGATTTAGAACAAGCAGTCAAAGCTGGGCGTTTCCGTGCCGATTTATATTACCGTTTAAATATTTTTCCTGTGCAAATTCCACCATTACGCGAACGCCGTGAAGATTTACCGCTTTTGGTCGATCATTTCTTAAAACGCTTTGAAAAAATGTATGAGAAACAGATTCAAGGCATCAGTGAAAAAGCCACAGCCTTTATGAAAAGTTATGCTTGGCCAGGTAATATTCGTGAGCTTGAAAACTTGTTGGAACGTGCAGTACTTCTCACAGAAGATCAGCAACTAATTAAATTAAACGCTTTATTTCCACAAATGCAAACTCAAGATGATGAGACAAGTGAGCAAACAGTGACGGATTTAGATACACTTTTTGCAGAAGATTTTGATTTAGAACAGCATGAACAACAGTTAATTGTAACCGCCATGCACAAAGCCAAACAGAATATTTCTGAAGCAGCACGTTTATTAGGTATTAGTCGAGCAAAGCTCGATTATCGACTTAAAAAATATAATTTGAGCCTGTAAATAATTTTATTTAGAGCTATCTCTATAATTTTTAGGAGTTTTGTAACATAAATATTTAAAAGTTAAAATTTCCCTAAATCATCTAATTTTAATCAATCATCTACTGATTTCAAAGTGTGCTGTGAACCGTACCGGGTTTGTCGGAGACCACTTTCCCTGAGAGAATGTCCCGATGAAAACCAAAACATATACCCAAGAAATTAAAACTAGAGCGGTTCAACTTGTCATTGAATCCGAAAAAGATTATCCATCGAATTGGGCTGCAGTTTCTGCAATTGCTCCTAAGTTTGGCTGTACTCCTGAACACTACGTGTTTGGTATTTGAAATATCTAGACAAACAGAATCCAGTCAAAGTACAACAGATTTCAGACCAAGAACGTATTAAACAGCTCGAACGTGAAAATAAAGAACTGCAACGTGCCAATGAGATTTTACGTAAAGCAGCAGCTTTTTTCGCCCAGGCGGAGCTCGACCGCCTACACAAATAATGGTGGATTTTGTCCATAATAATAAGGATCTGTATGGAGTTGAGGCGATTTGTAGAGTTTTACCTATCGCACCTTCTACCTATTATCGAACGTTAGATCTTGCAGATGAGAAGCATTGCTTCGCAAGGGAACATCGAGCCAAGCGAGATCTACATGATCAGCATCATGCTGAACAAATTAAACGAATTTGGAAGAAAAGTTCAGGTCGATATGGTGTACGTAAAGTCTGGCAAAAATTGAAACGTGAAGGCTATGTTGTTGCACGTTGTACAGTTTCTCGATTGATGCAAAAGCTAGGTATACAAGGTGTTTGGCGTGGTAAGAATAAACAAACGACCCGTAGCCGAGATAATCAACAACGAGCATCGGACTTGGTAAAACGTAATTTTAGTGCAGATAAACCTGACAGCCTGTGGGTCGCTGACTTCACGTATATTCAAACAAATTCAGGCTGGGTATATACCGCATTTATTATTGATGTCTTTTCACGAGCAATTGTTGGATGGAAGGTATCGACACGTATGAATACAGATATGGTGCTTGATGCACTGGAGCAAGCCTTGCATGATCGAGGAATGCCCAAAAACGTGATTCACCATATGAGGAGCACTGCTCCGCAAGAGGTGTACAGTATCTTTCTATTCGCTATACCAACCGTTTAGAAGCAGCAAATTTACGAGCTTCAGTCGGTACAACGGGTGACTCATATGATAATGCATTGGCTGAAACAGTGAATGGTTTGTACAAAACGGAGGTGATTGAATATTTAAAAGCAGATTGGCGTAGTTTAGGAGATGTACAACTTGCCACATTAAACTGGGTAGATTGGTTCAATAAAGAACGTTTACATAGTGCAATTGGTTATGTATCGCCCTTTGATTTTGAAGCGATGTACTATGATAAAATTAACCCGTTAGGTCAGGTGGCCTAACTTAAATAAAAAGTCTCCGACAAACCCGGTACGGTTCAAGAAATCCGATCCACCATCACTTTACCACCTAAGTATGGTCTTCAAAAAGACTTCACTTAATATTGATTTGGTATTAGATTATATTAAGTAATACAAAAAAATTTAATGCTGACTCTTATGAAAAAATTTAACTTTACTATTTCTATTCTTGATTTAAGTACCTCAGCTATTTGTATTGAAGATAGATTGTTCGAAGTGGGCTGTAATGATGCTCTAGTATGTTCAACAAATGGTGATATTTATTTAGATTTTATAAGAGAAGCTGAAACTCTCGCTAAGGCTATTAAAAGTGCAATAAAAGATATTGAAATGGCGAGTGCTAAAGGCATTCAAATTAATGTTAACAATAGGCATTTAATACTCTAGGTATTAGTCGAGCAAAGCTGGATTATTGAATTCGGTGACCGCTTAAGCAATCACCTTTAAATTTATGAAAAGCAATTACACAAAATTATTTACAGGCTCTAAAATGACAATGGTCATTGCTTCAGACAAGCTTAAGGCTGACTTTTTCAGCCTGTATTTTTGATCAAAAATCAAAGCTTTCTCTAAAGATTCATTAAATGTTTTGCAGAAATCATCCAAAATACGAAATAATTCGGTAATATGATCCATTGAAAAGCCTTTCTTTATAACATTTTGTCTTGAGAACCAATATGTTATAAATTCAGGGCTTTTTTTCTACTCTTTTTTATATCGAACTCAGGTTATTTTCTTTTACTGAGCTGTATCTGATGCCACTGCAGAATTTCATGATAGTCATAATAAACTGCAGCCTGCTTTGTAATTCCATTTTTTATAGGCTTTGGAAATTCTTTATCTTCAATTGTGTACATCCGTAGTTCATTTAAAGATAATCGCAACAGCACACAAACATCTTTTTTAGTTAGACGAACTGGTAAAAGATTTAAGCTGCTTTCATAGTCAGAGTTTACAGTAAATGGAGGCATCATACTTTCCTCTAGTTTCTAGATTTACCTAAAGCTAGCACTAGTTGAGAAAAATCTCTGTCGCAGGTTAAAAAACTATAAAAATAATCAACATACGTTTAAATATTAATCAAATTTTATTTTTTATCTCTCATTTGCATGCTCTTATATAAATATACCCTTCATTTTTATTCATACGACTAACATAGTGTTAATCAACTGGATGGGGAGAAGTACCTTACTGGCTGCTTATATCACTACTCAAATTTTTTCTTTTTATCGTGGCGATAAGTTTTTACGGAAAAGTTTGAAGTCATAATATTTGATACTGAAGATTCAATAGACTCACGTAGTCCCTCAAACAGTTGTATTTCATTTGAATGTTTAAGATAGTCAATGATGTTGTCACTTAGAAATTCTATTATTTCTTTAGCTCTTCTAATTTTAAAATGACTACTTTCAGCCAGCTTCAGCAAGTGTTGCAAATTAGGAAATTCTTTACTATTAGCAAGTTTCAATGCCATTTTATTGTCGATAGTTGGATAAATTAACGTATGTGTAATATCAAATGGTGGTGAAACAAAGATATTCGACATATCTGGTAAATACTGTAATGCGAAGTTTTTTAGATGCGCATCACCATTGCCTATTAAACAGTTAAATACGATATATTTATACATTTTTTCAACTTCGGCTTGACTGTTTGTATATAAATACGTTGCTTTTAATAGGGCTTCATAACTTCCTGTGTATTTAGCATCTGGATCATTGGACTTTTTCATCAAAGTGGTGAAATCTTCATAGCCTAGTCTTAGACCATCAGCCCTTTTATCAAAGCGTTCAACCACATAAGTTTCTAAATTTTCAGACAAATAAGTTGCTGGTGGCTCAAGCCCACAATGCCGCGCTGCTTCCATACAAACAAATTCATTGACTGTCAGCAATGGAAACTCTGAATCAAAAGACTTTACGATAATATCTTTTTGCTGAACTGTTCTATCTGTTCTGATCGTGCTAGCGCTTGGTATGCTTACTTTAGGTTGCATGCCTGCCAATGAATTTCTTAAATAATACTTTTCCAAAAGCTGCGGAAAAAGGGGGCGATTGCTGTTATAAGACAATATTTCATTAAGAGTTAAAGATTCGACTTCGGGTAGAGTCAGCTCACTTTTGTAAGAAAGCATTCCAATCCCAAGTTCTCCCTGGAGAGCTAATAAGTACATATCATTGACTTTGGCATATCTTGCCAATTTTTCTGCAATAAATCTTCGATTAAAACCTTCGGGTAAATTTTGTGAAAATATAGGGTGTAGAGACCCGGAAGAATAACCATCCATGCCTTTTTTAGTCATTGTAAGTGACACATACTGTTTGTCTTGTGTTGGCTGGTAGTGATGTACTGAACCATAAGTTAGTACACCTAATTCTTCTTGATTAGCACAAACAGTAATATTAGTAATTTTAGCAGGTAGATATGGCTCTGAATTCATTCGTTATCCTCAGAAAACATAGCTTCAATATCATCCCAGTCAGGTAGTGAATGCTGTTTTTGAATCACCTCAAACTGTAAGCCAACGGCATCAAGTACACGTTCAAATATATCAAAAGACCCAGTAAAACGGCCGTTTTCAATCTCAGAAATTGTAGTTTTATTTATATTAGTCCGCTCAGAGAGCACTTGTTGTGTATAGCCAAGTGATTTTCTAGCCATTCGTGCTTTTTCACCAATTTCTACTCTATTTGCCATAGCTTTCTGCCCACCCACAATATTAGCCATATAGCTAATATAACATAATAAAAACCAAATATTAGCTATATAGCTAATTAAATTTTAATGTACTATTTCTTCGATCCTCTGATCGAATGTATTTATTCTGGACTGCCACCATCCTCCAAAGCTGTCCAAGCGTTGTTTATTTAGCAACTTAAGCTACCTTTGTACTGAACTACTACCCTTCTTTTTCGTGGATTGCATAAATATTTTAAAAATTAATTCTTTAGTTCAGATTGTTTTCATCTGAAAATGATCAGTTATCCAATAATTACAACTCCATTTAAAAGATTTCTGATGATTTTATTACAAAAAAAATAGGTCCCCTCAGGAACCCAATTCATTTCAATGACCTACTGTAAATGTGTTTCTTTCCAAAGCATTATTTCATTAAAGTCATAATAAACACCAGATTGTCTGGTTTTTCCAGCCTTCAACGCTTTCGGAAATTTTTCATCAACTGATGAAATTTTACGTAACTCGCTTTCTGAAAATCCTAAAAATAAACATACTTCTTTCTTCTTTAAGCGAAGCGGTTTGAGTATACAATTGTTTAATATCACATCAAACATATTGTCTGCAGACATCTACAAAATCCACAATTATTAAGATGATTTCAAACTAGCATGCTTCAAAAAAAACCTCTGTGTCAGGTTAAAAAAATGCAAAAATAGTAAAAAACCGACTAAAAATTAGCCTACTTAGACCTTAAAGACCTCTCTAGCACCACAAATTTGCTCAATATGATCAGCCCAGAATTGCATAATTCCATACCGCTCCCTTAGATGCGCACCTTTGTCGTAAGCCCCCTTCACGCCAGACTTTAGATGAGCTAATGCAGCCTCTATCACTTGCTCTCTATCACTATAATGATCATTCAATTTTGTAGACGCAATATGGCGAAAACCGTGCGGGTTTTGTCTCCCAAAGTAGCCCATTCTATTTAGTGCAGCATTAAATGTTAAATTCGAGATTGGCTTATTAACACTGTCTCGTGCTGGAAATAGATATTCACTCTCACGTTTTGAAATTGATTTTAAAGTATTTAATAAAGTTAAAACTTGAGAAGATAAGGGTATTCCATGCTCAATCCCTCTCTTCATCATTGAACCTGGTCTAATCCAAACTCGTTCTTCAAAATCAAATTGCTCCCATTTTGCATTTCTCAACTCACCTGGGCGTGGGAACATCAATATGAGTAACTCAAGCCCTATACTGATTTCTGGTGATCGATATTCTCTAATTTTCTGAAGCATCTCTGGAAGTTCATTGATTCCTACATGCTTCATATTATCGCCTTCACCTTTATCAAGAAATTTAGTAATACCGATAAGCGGGTTATAATTTGCTTTGTCTTTAAATACAGCAAGATCATAGGCATTTCTACAATATGATACGAGTTTTTCGATGCGATTAAATATTTTGTCTTCACGTTGCTTTGTTTGAAAAAATTCAAGCCATTCTGCTGATCTAATGTCTTTGAACTGTCTTTTACCAAAAACTGGTAAAAGGTGCTTTTCAATCGATTGAACTTCCTTTTTGAAGGTAGCTGGCTCCCAAGTATTTTTTTTGGTATCAATCCAATCCCTCATTAATTGTTCAAAAAGTTCACTTTGATCTTGCTGAGCTTTTAGCAAACGATCTTGACGAGTAACAACTTGAAGTTCTCCAGACTGATACTTTAAAGTCTGTGAGCGGGCAATTTTTACTGAAACATCCGGATAAGCCCCTAACCCAACCCATGCCCATTTACCTTCATTATTTTTCAAACGAAGTTGCCACGACTTCTTGCCAGAGGTTTGAACTTTCATATAAAGACCAGGAATATCCGAAATACGATACTCTTTATCTTTTGCTTTTATAGCTGCATATGCCACATCTGATAAAAGTTTATTTCTACTCATAATCTCTTGATTACTCAGCTGTTATTAACGATTGTGTATCCTCAGTTATAATTATGTTTAGGGATACAAGCAAGGATACAAACTAGCTGTTCCTGTATGAGTGTATATGAGTTTATAGCAGGTATAAAAAAACCCTTAACTCTATTAGAATTAAGGGTTTAGATCTTATATAAAGCTATATAAGTATAAAATTTGGTGGGCCCAGACAGACTTGAACTGTCGACCAACGGATTATGAGTCCGCTGCTCTAACCAACTGAGCTATAGGCCCTACATGCTGAAAA
>SMEN01000336.1_pt1 | contig 23903 bp, 16 predicted proteins | sample 2456271 | NCBI WGS metagenome assembly SMEN01 (sample SAMN10132593, study PRJNA489261) | soil metagenome | isolation source: day1 control-loamy sand soil ammended with raw manure from dairy cow... | place: USA | collected 2015-04-01 | reverse complement strand
AGTTGACGCAAAGCTGCACTCCATCATGCGTGACATCCACGAAAATTGTGTGAACTATGGTCAAGAAAGCGACTTCATCAACTACGTTAACGGCGCCAATATTGCCGGCTTTGTCAAAGTCGCCAATGCCATGCGTCATCAAGGCGTTTATTAAGTTTTGCGCCTTGCTCAGTAGTCAAAAAAACCGCCCACAAGGCGGTTTTTTTTATCCTGGCGGGATTGAAACGACTCTCTTGTGACATCAACAAGCGCTTTATCTTCAAACCCTTAATCTTTACACAGAGGAGCTACCAAAGGGATAAACAAAGCCCGCTGAGAAAGCTCTGCATGGCTTAATTTTTATAAGCAATCAGCGCCCCCAAAACGCAGCCGCAGATTCAAGGCTGCAGTATCTCTCCCGGCACCGAATAATACGGCCCCGCCAAACGCGCCAAAGGCTGATAATCTTGCATATTCACCTTGCCCTGCTCATCTATCAAAGCGGTATCCACATGAAAAGCCAGCACTTGCAGAATATGCAGCTGGTTAATTCCACGTCCCAGATCCACCACCTGATCCAGCTTGCATTCCATTTGCACGGCAACTCCATCCAGACGGGGGACGCGAACTTGCTGACCAGGTAGCAAGCTCAGACCCAGTTCCAGTACCTCGCTATGCCCCGGCGGCCATGCAGCTGCGCTGGCATGCACAGCGGCTAAATCTGACTGGCGACACATCTGCACCACACATTCCTCATTCGCTTGCAGATTACGGGCCGTGTCTTTCAGGCTGCCATCATCATTGCGATTAATATTGATCGCCAGCATGGGCGGGCTGTGCGCGACATAGTTAAAGGAGCTGAATGGGGCCAGATTCACACCGCCCGATTCCTCCAGGGTGCACACCCAAGCGATGGGCCGTGGCACAATCAGGGACGTCAGCAGGCGATAGGCCATGCTGTCGTCCAAGCCTTCACAAGACAGGCTGCGATAACTGGGTGATGTGTCAGTCGTATGCATAGGTGACCTAAATGAAGAGCTGAATGGTGGGCAAATATCCATCCACGCTCAACAAGTCCACCCGCTTTTCCACGATCTCCCAAGCCTGATCGACAGCGCGCAAACGGTAAGAGGCAGTAGCGGGCAAAACCTCGGTTTTTTGCTTCTGATACTCCGAATAAATCAGATTGGTGCGAACGCTATAGCAGCCGTCCTCGTCAGGATGTTCGGACTGAACGCGCGGGGTTTGAATCACACGCAGACCACGCACGCCAGGTTGCAAGGAAAAGGCACGATGGTGCGACAAGCGATCAATACGCAAGCGCATCAACATGCGGTTTTCCAAGGCAATGCACATACGCCCTTCGGGGCTTTCCTGGCCGGATTCACCGGGAATCCAATACAGGCCATCCTGCGCAAATAACTCATACCATTCGTCGAAACGCCCCTCGTCCAGTAAAGCGTTCTCTTGCCACACAAAGTTCTGCAGGCTTTGTTGCAGGCTCTCCGTTTGCTCCAGACGCTGGCTTTGCTGCGGATTCAATTGCTGCTGCACCTGCGCCTTAAATTGCTGTTGCTGTTGCGGACTATCTTGCAATGCATGCTCTCCTTGGCCACTACGCTGACCCTGCTCTTGCGTCATCTCCATCACTCCTGCTCCTGCTGCGTCATGCCCTGCTTCCAGGCACGGTATTGGTTACGTATCACCCATTCATTATTGGCATCGTCAAAACTGCCTTTGCCCTGCACCCCTTCCTGTGCATCGTATTGACGCAGCAGATTGATCCACGGGTTGCCTTGGGCTTTCAAGCTGGCTTGCTGACTCTCGAACAAGTGCACATCATCATGGGCAACAACGCTCATGGGCGAATAAACCAGACGGCTATAAGTCAGGCCGCGATCCAGCATTTCACGCGGCGCGCCCTTAGGCTGAAATACCCAGACCTCCAGCAAGGTGCGGTCTACCGCCAAAGGACGCAGCACGCGAATAATCTGTGGTGAACCCTTGGCCGCCATACTGGGGTAAAACACCACGTTTTGCGGGTTGAACCCCAGGACACGAGACGCTTTCTCTTCTCCCCAGGCTTCGTTCATCATGGCCTCATAGCCGGGAATACCGGAGTAGTCGGTATGAATGCTGAACTTGGTGCCCAGAATGCTGTGACCATTCGGGTAGGTTTCCACCCCCATACGCGAATAGAAGTCGTAGCCTGAGCCAAAGGGCAACAACTGCTCCAATGCCGTGGGGTCCTCTTCTTTGAAGACCTCGCCCACCTTGGCCGCTGCGCTGGAGGCTGATTCATGGGTGGAGATAGGATGCACGGTGTCGTTGATGTTCTCCATGTACATCTTCCAGTTGCAGTTGATGACAGTGCGAATCGAACCGCCTGCTACCTGCAACTGGCCTTCCGGCGAACGGTCCGCCATATTGTCCAGCGCTTGCAAGACATCCCCGAAATACTCTTTCAGGCTGAAACCCTCTGGGCTCAAGCGCGCAAACACAAAACCGCGATAGACCTCGACCGCCCCCGGTGTGGACAAGCCACCAGCAGCCGGACACTGAGAGAACTCCGTGTTTTCATAAGCATTTTTCAGTGGCACCGCCAATAGAGAACCATCCAGCTTGTAGGTCCAGGCGTGGTAAGGGCAACGCAGCATCTTGCCCACGTTCCCACTGGACTCGCTGACCAGCCGCGCCCCTTTATGGGCACAACGATTCATCACCACTCGCACTGAACCATCGTTGTGGCGCAGCATGATGACCGGGCTTTGCCCCAGCGTCACCGAAATATAGTCGCCCGTTTTGGGCACTTGGCTTTCATGGCCTACATACAGCCAGGCGCGGCTGAACAGGCGCTCCATTTCCAGTTGGAAAACCCCCTCATCCAGATAAGCGTCCCGATGAACCTGGTGGTCCTGGGTCAGGCCAGACAGTGCGGCCTCGTTATTGGCGTAGCTCATAGTGCTTCCTGTAAATACGAGTAAAACGAGATTCAGACTGCTAAAGCAGGTGACGAAACATGGGCCACCTGCATCACTGTTGGGGCCTGACAATCCAGGGGCGCAGGCCATCGCTGACTGGAGTCATCGGGTGGCACACTGCCCAACAACAGACGGGTGTATGGGTGCTGGGGATGTGCAAAGACCTCGCTGGTATTACCTTGCTCCACCACTTCCCCGTTTTTCATGACCAAGACCCGAGTACACAGATAGCGGATCACCGACAAGTCATGCGAGATGAACACCACAGCCACTCCCAGCTCTTTATTCAGGCGCAGCAAAAGATTCAGAATCAAGGCCTGCACCGACACATCCAGACCTGACACAATTTCATCCGCCACCAGCAGACGCGGCTGCACACACAAAGCCCGCGCGATATTCACACGCTGCTTTTGACCGCCAGACAACTCGGATGAAAACCGTTGCCCTGCATCTTGGGCAATCCCCACCTGAGTCATCAATTCATCCGCCTTCAAACGTCGCTGCTCGGCCGTCAAACCGGGCTGCAACTCTAAAACCTGGGTGACAAGCTGCTGCACGGTGCGACGTGGGTTCAGGGCCGAATCCGGGTCCTGAAACACCATCTGAATCGTCTGCGACAAAGAAGCCCCCTGCCCGGCCTGGAACTGTTCACGTGCCTGCCCTTGCACCAGCACCTGTCCACCACTGGGCTGCAGCAATCCGATCATCAGTCGCGCCACCGTACTTTTGCCACTACCGCTCTCGCCCACCACTCCCACCATCTCGCCGGGCCGCACACTCAATGACAAGGGTTTCAAGGCGTACATCAGGCTACGACGCCCCCCACGCATTACGCGGTAGCTGCGTTCAACGTCACGGAATTCCACCAAAGGTGCCAATTCGTCTGACGGCGGCTGGGGCAAGACATGGAGCGCCGACGAACTGGCGGCATCACGTGTCATACAGGGCCCTGCACAACTGACGCTGTGGCCGGGCCTGACCACTTCCAACTCAGGAGCACGCTGTTCACAGAGGGCATTGCGACTGGGGCAACGGCGGGCAAACCGGCAGCCAGGCAAATCACGCATATCTTTCAGGCCGGGCATGATGTCCGCCAAGGATGGCAACGCGTATAAAGGGCCATTCAATGCCGGAGTGGCATTTTTCAGCGCCCAGGAGTACGGGTGCAAAGGCGTATCCAGCACGTCAGCAGCAGGACCTTGCTCGACCACATCGCCGGCATACAGGACCGCGACCTCGTCACAGACATGGGCAGCCATGCGCAGATCATGCGTAATCAAAATAACGGCGGTTTGATGACGCTGCTGCACATCACGCAAAATACGGATGATTTGCGCTTGGGTAATCACATCCAGAGCCGTAGTCGGCTCGTCGGCTACGATCAGTTCCGGGTCGCCGGAAAAGGCCATCGCTATCAAGATCCGCTGACATTGCCCACCAGATAGTTCGTGCGCATAGCGCCCCAGCATGGACGGCGGGTCCGGCAAGCCCACTTCTTCGAGACGCTCCAGACAATATTGCTCACGCGCATTGCGGGCAATACCCAGACGAGCCAGATGCTCAAACATCTGCTGGCGTATGGTCAACACGGGGTTCAGGGAGGACAAAGGCTCTTGCGGCACAAACGCAATCTTGCGCCCCAACAAGCGACGCATCTGCGCTCCTGTCACCACCGAACCCTGAAAACACACCTGTCCCGACGACAAGCGCAAATTACTGGGCAACATGCCGGAAATCACCCGTCCGATCATGCTCTTGCCGGCCCCGGACTCTCCCACCAGGCCCAAGGTGCGGCCGGCGGGTACCGCAAAAGACACCTTGCGCAGCAGCTCGACAGATTGCCCTTGCACCGGAACCGAGACACTGACTTGTTTGAATTCAATCACTGGCACGCTCATCAGTGTGCTCCCCGTTGCTTGAGCCGAGGATCCAGCGTGGTGCGCAGGCCATCACTCAGCAAATTGAAACCCAGAACTGCAAACACAATGCCAATGACAGGTGCCATCAATCCCCAGCCCGCCTGGTAGATCTGGTCACGACCATCAGCGAGCATTACCCCCCAAGCCACCACATCCGAGGGCACGGACAAGCCCACAAAACTCAAAATGGCTTCGACCACAATAGCTACGCCCATTTGCAAACTGAACAAGGTCACAATCAGCGGGGCCACGCTGGGCAGGACTTCACGCAACATGATGCGCAGATGTGAAAATCCCAATAGATGCGCTGCGTACACATAGTCCCGCTGCCGCACGACCAACACTTCGGCACGCACGACACGGTAAAAACGCGTCCAGTCCACCAGCACTACGGCCAAAATCACATTGAACAGACCTGTGCCTAAACCCACCATCAACATCATGGAAAAAACGACGGGTGGAAAGGCCATCCACAGCACCACCAGCGAGCTGACACCGCGGTCAAACCAACCGCCGATATACCCCGCCAAAATGGCCAGGACAGTGCCCAGCACCATCGTGCCGGCTGCCGCTGTTACTGCAACCTGAAAAGCAACCCGGCTGCCATAAATCAAGCGCGACAAAATACATCGGCCCAGCCCGTCCGTTCCCAAGGGGTATTGGGCCAAACCACCGTCCTGCCAGGCGGGCGGCAAAAGCGTGGCCAAAAGATCCTGGGCATTGGGATCATTGGGAGCAATCAAAGGAGCAAACAAGGCGACCAAAGCGAAGATCAGCACCAAGGTGCCACCGACCAGGACTTTGGGATGGGCCAGCACCGGCCGCAGCCGCGCTTGCCAAAAAGAATGTGGATGCGCGCTCATGCGGACCTCAAACGTGGATTCAAAACGCTGTACAAGCCATCGACACAGAAATTGACCGCCAGCACCATCAAACAAAACACCAGCGCCACGCCCTGAATCAAGGGCAGGTCATGGTTCTTGATGGCTTGCACCATCAAATTGCCTATGCCGGGGAAAGAGAAAATGACCTCGATCAGCAAGGTGCCACCAAACAAAAAACCAAACTGCACACCGATCAATGTCAGGGTGGGCAAAGCAGCGTTCTTGAGCATATGCACCAGCAAGACACGCCACTCGGGCACGCCGCGCAAACGCGCTACGTTCACGTATTGGCTATTGGCAGTTTCGATCAAGCTGGAGCGCAATACCCGGATCACGATGGGACTGAAGGCCAGCGCCAAAGCCAGGGCGGGCAATATCAGGTGCGAGAAGGCATCCCACCAGGCTTGCCATTGACCGCGTACCAGCAGGTCAAACAGTAAAAACCCCGTGCCACCATCGACTGCTGGCGTGCCTTCCATACGGCCCATAAATGGCAATACCGGAAACAGCACCCCAAAGACCACAATTAAAATAATGCCCCACAAAAATGAGGGCACTGACAAGAGCAGCACCAATACAAAGTCAGCCACAAATTCGATTTTTTTCTTATCCACCAGGTACAGGACAATTCCGCCCGGGATGGAGATCAACAAGGCCATCAACAAGCTGATACAGGCCAGCTCCAAGGTGGGCGGCAAAGCCTGGGCCAGCAAACCGGTCACGGGTTGGTGAAAGAAAATGGAGTTGCCCAGATTGCCGCGAAAGACACCACTTAGCCAGACTTGGTACTGGTGCAGGGCTGAACCATCCATGCCCAGTTCAACACGCAGTGCCTGCGCATCGGCCTCTGTAGCCGACGGGGGCAGCATCATGCCCAAAGAATCCGCAGGAATGACACGCAGCATGAAGAACACGATCATGGACAACACAAAGGCTGTCACCAGCACGAAGACCAGCTTGCGCGCCATCAGGAAGCAAACGTTTTTCATGAACAGAACCGCAGGAAAAATACGCCGGGGCCAGCCCGGTAGACCACCCCGCAGCCACAGGCTGCGGGGTGCATGAAAGGCTTACTGCCAGGAGTATTCCTGCGGCAAGATGTAGCCCGTCTGATAGGTATTGAGCTTGAGTCCTTTCTTGTAGGCAATCGTGGAAATGGACTGCAGCACCGGCAGACTCCAGGCCTGTTCCGCCGCTTCACGGTTCAAAGCTTGATAGCCCGCTACGCGCTTGCCCTCATCCATCTGGCGGTTCAGCTCATCCAGGGTGCCAGCCAGACGCTCTTCCTTCCAGGTAGAGAAACGCAGACGCGGGTCCAGAATACGGCCCGTGAAAATCTCCGGATCGCCCGTCGCGTTGGCCCAGCTATACAGCATCACACCGCTTAGCTTGGACGAATGGCTTAGCTCCAGATACTTGGCTACCGTAATTTCTTCCACCGTGGTCTGCACGCCAATCTGGCTCCACATCTGCGCTACGGCGCGCGCCACGTCATAGTCCGAGGGGAAGGTATTGTTGGTGGAGTACAGGGTGATGGTCAGCGGTTTTTCCGTGCTGTAACCGGCCTTGGCCAGCTCCTCTACGGCCGCTTTCTTATCAAACGGAATGTTCAGATCCGGCACGTCACCTGGTGAACCTTTAGTGGCCAACACCGACAAGGGCTGGGCTGCATTTTTGTAGAAGGCGCGGGACAAGCCTTCCTTATCGATCGCCATATTCATGGCTCGCCGCACATGCACATCTTTAAAGCTGTCTACATAGCTGGGCATCTGCAGGATATAGATCTCGCTGTAGGGATAGACCTTGGCTTCCAGCTTGGGATTTTTCTCCAGACGGGTGATTTCACGCACCGGAATTTGTACCGACACGTCGGCTCGGCCTGACTCCACCGCGGCGACCCGTGCGGACGAGTCCGGCACGATCTCGAACACCACATGCTTCAAGTCCGGAGCGCCTTGCCAATAGTCTTCAAAGGCTTCCAAGGTAATTCGGGAACCACGCTGGTAATCGCTCAGCTTGTACGGCCCCGCGCCAACGGGACGTTTCAGGAACTCAGCCTCTCCCACTTTTTCAAAGTACGCCTTGGGCAAGATATAGGCAGACAGGAACGCCAAGCCTTTAGGGGCTGTGGGTGTGGGCGAGCTGAAATGAATCACCGCCTCCAAGGGTCCGGTAATTTCTACCGATTCCAGCGTGGGCAGCATGCCATTGAGCGCCAGTGTTTTTTTGTTGATGGCACGGTCAAAAGTGAACTTCAAATCTTCAGCGGTGAGGTCACTGCCGTCATGGAATTTCACCTTGTCGCGCAGCTTGACCTTCAAGGCCTGACCCGTCTCATCCGCCCACTCCCAGGACTCGATCAGGCGGGGCGCCACCTGCAAATCGTCACCAACAAACAGGGGGGAATCAAAAACAGCCTTGTAAATTGATTGCCCGGCCGGGAAAGTAACCGAAGTCGGGTCCCAAGACGGGATATCCACCGGGAAAGCGATTTTCAACTCATTCCCAGCTGCCTGGCTGGCCGTCCCCCAGCCCATCATCAAGGCCGCCCCCAAGGCCAGCCCCATCACGCTTTTTCGCAACGCTTTCACCATGTGTCCCCTTTTGTTTTTTCACTTCACTCCAGCGGCAACCCGCCTTGCTAAAAAGTATATAGTTTATTCTTAAATTAATTGGATAATGGTTTTCCCTATAATTTATAACCTTAAAAATCAGCATATTATCTAAAAACAAAACAATATACTTTTCATTAAAAATGACCGATTTCAAAGATAGATTGAACTGGGATATAGCTCAGGGCCAGATTCTGGATGCCGATCGGCGTTACCTGATGATGCGTGCCGATGTACTGATGGGGCTATTTCGCCGCCTGGCTGAACCCGCCCGAACGCAGGCGCTGGATGCCTTGGGGCAAGCTGTGATGGAGCAAGGGGGCTTATCGGCCAAGGCCTATTGGGACGCCATCAATCACGACCCGCAGGCTATGCTGGACAGCATTGCGGATATTTCGGCACAGCTAGGCTGGGGGAACTGGGATATTCAAACGGCAGCTGGCGCAGGTTTGCAGGTCAGCGTGAAAAACAGTCCCTTTGCCTGGGGGTTTGGGCCCCATGATCAGCCCCTGTGCCGACCTATCGTTGGTATGCTTACAGCCGTTGGCAAACTGATCTACGATCAGCATGTGCAGGTGCAGGAAATTCACTGCTGCGCACAGGGCCAACATGCTGATTGCCTGTTCACCGTCTTACCCAAAACCAATGAATAAAAACCAGCCTGCCGCCCCAAAACTGAACATACGCCAGCAGGTCTATAAGCACTTGCGCAGCCGCATGCGCAGTGGCGACATCAACTATGACAGTCGTCTGGTCGACCATGAAATTGCCGCCGAGCTGCAAGTCTCGCGCATGCCGGTGCGCGAAGCCCTGTTGCAACTGACTAATGAAGGTCTGTTGGAGGGGACATCACGCGGCTTTATGCTGCGGCGCTTTACCCCGGCTGATATTGCTCAGATTTTTGAGATACGCATGCTGCTGGAGCCAGAGGCCGCGGCCGTCGCCTGCGTACAGGCCAGCCTGGAAGGTCTGGCCTTGATGAACAAGGCCGCCAATGCGGCCGAAAAAGCGCATGAGGCCCAAGACCCCATGCAATACATGATTGCCAACGATGCCTTTCGGGAAAGCTGGATTACGCTGTGTCCCAACCCACACATGAGCACCATGATTTTGCGTCTGAGCGACCATGTGGAAGCAGTGCGTTTAGCCACCTTGCGCGATACGCGATATCGCGAGCTGTCCATGCAGGCGACCCGTGGCATTTTGCAGTCTTTTCTGGACAAAGACCCGGAGCAAGCCCGAGAGCATGTACGCACAAACTTGCGTCATGCGTCCATGAGTTACTACGCCACTCTGGACGAAATGCTGGAGCGCCAAAGCAGTTAATGGCTACGGGTCGCCCTTAAGGCTCAAGCTTGTGTTGAGTGCTCTGGGCGATGGCTTTAGCAATCAGGGCAATGGCTGCATTGCGCTCTTCGATAGGTGCCTCGGTTTGCGTCACATACACCGCTGCAATCAAGGGGGAACGCTCTGGCGGCCACATGACAGCCACGGCTGCACGCGTTCCAAAGCCCCCACTGCCCGTCCGGTCAGCGATCTGCCAATCGGCTGGCAAGCCCGCCCGCAGCAAAGGCCCACCTACTTCGTTATTACGCAGCCAAGCCGTCAGCCGTTCTTGCGCAGGCCTTTCCAGCGCACGGCCCAGCACTAGCGATTGCAGTGTTTGCACCATCGCTTGCGGGGTGGTGGTATCACGCGGATCTCCAGATTTGGCTTCGTTTAGCGTCGGTTCATTGCGGTCCAGTCGTGTCACCGAATCACCTATCGTGCGCAGAAAAGAGGTCACCGCCCCGGGACCGCCCAGCAACTCCAAAACCCCGTTCGCAGCGGTATTGTCGCTATTGCGCAAAGTGATGGCACACAGTTGCTCAGCAGGGATCTTCTGGCCAATCAAATCTTGGGTGCTTGGCGCATACGACTGTATGTCTTCTGCTTGGACAAGCCACGCGGTGTTCAGCGCTTCATCCCCGCGAGCAAGCAAGGCAGCGCAAATCAGTACTTTGCTTGTACTGGCCATGGGAAAGCGCTCATCAGCACGGTAGTGCCACTCCCGCCCGTCTGCCGTATCCAACACAGCCAGCCCGACTCGCGCTTGCAGCTTGGCCTCAGCCTCTTGAGCGGCCAGGATCATCGGATCAGGCCCTGCCCCTTGCACATTCAGGGAGCAGCCTGCTGCGGCCAGTGCAAACACGGCCCATAGTCCTGAAATTCTGCATGCCGCCATCTGCTCATCCTTTATGAAGACTTGCTCTTCCACCCCTATCCTGAGACCAATGCCCATTTAGCTCTTATTCAGGCAAGGATCAGGGTTCAACCCTGGCACTCGCCTCTGTTTTGGTCTCGCTCTTTACTGGTGCATCCATTTCTTTCAAGGTCGGGTCATCAATATTGCCGGTTACGGCATAGGTGACGGACAAATGGCTACGCATCGGAATTTGCATTAGCCACTGCGTCAGCAAAGCGCCCACCCCCACCATGGGATTTACGGTGAAGTACGCCGCAATCGCCGCGCCACTCATATCCAAATTTGGGTTGACCACAGCGATCAAATCCAGCGTCTCATCCTTGATATCTATCCAGCCTTTCAGGCTGATAGCCCCCGCTGGGCCTCGAATCTGGTAATTATCCAGCTCCAGCTTGCCCTGTTCCAGGTTCATGCGGCCAGTCAGGCTATCGAACGCAAAGCCTTGTTTGACGGCGCCAAACAAGTCCAGATCCAGACGGCTCAAACGTGCAATGGACTGCAAGCTTAGCAACTCCAGCAGCTTGGCTGAACGAGACTTCAAGCTGATGAAGCGCCCTTTTTTAAGATCAACATTGAACTGGCCGCTGATTTTGCGCTTATCAAAAGTCCAAGGAAAGTCACCCCAGAACAAAGCCGCCTGCACGGTGCCATCGCCATCTTTAACCGACTCGGTGAGCAAGCCGCTGGTATCGACAAAGTGGCCCAAGTTATCAATCTGGCTATTGGCGATTAATTCCAGCCCACGCTCAGGCCCACGCAAGGTCAAAGACCCATGTCCATTCAATTGCATGCCGGGAGCCTTCAAGGTGAAGCTATCCAGCTTCCAATGGGTGCCCGCACTACCCGGTTTGCCCTTGGCCTCCAGCCTGCCAAAGTTCATGCCATGCACATGCAGCTGATCTACCTTCAAGAAGATGGCAGGCAGGTGCAATTCCTGGTCCTCGGGCAGATCAAGTGCCGGCCAGGCCCAATCAGGACGTTGATTATCAATGTACAAACGGGCGAAATTAGCGCTAAACAAGCCGGTATAGCGACCATCCTTATGCTGTGCTTGCAAACGCCCTTCTGCCTGCTGCGCTCTCAGGCTTAAATACAGTTTGCCCGCCACATCCTCAGTGCTCTCCAGCTTCAGCTGATCCAGTACTTGCCCCATGAAAAAGGCCTGGTCAACATTCAAACGAATCCGCTCCAGCAAGGGCAATAAAGGACGCGCGGACGACTGCAAGGAGCTGCCATCCATATTCTGGCCGAACTCCTGCACCACCTGTTCCCAAGCATCCAGATCTACCCGCTTATAACGGCTGTGTAATTCCAGGCCACGGCTGGGCCAGCCCACCAAACCGGGGGTTCCCATACTGCCACTTTGAAAATAACTACCCTGACTGGAGCCTTGGGCATGGAGCAGATTCAATAAAAAGGTCTGCTTATCCTGCAGGCTGATCTGCAAGCGATCCATTTTGGTCGCGGAGTCACTACGCCAATCCGCCTTCAACTTGGCAGCGCGCGCGGCGGGCTTATCGAAAGGCTCGGGCAGGTTTAATGCCAGACCGGTCAGGTCTGACTCGGCAGACACAGAAAACGAGCCTTTGGGGTCTAGCCGCATCAACAGGCTGTAAGGTGTTTGCCCTTGCAAACGCTGCACACCTTTTAGTTCCAGATACTGCTCCAGACCTTGGGAAGTCAGCACTCCATTCAGGCGCAAACCAGGCTTGCCCGGCTCCAGCACCCCACTGATCTGAGTAGCACCACCCAATACCTTGCCCGTCAACGTCTGGGCACTCACGCCTTTTTCGTTGAACGCCAATTCCCCCTTCAAGGCAGTCACTGAAGGCGCTTGCGGCATGTACTGGAACTCTCCATTACTCATCTGGATTTGTCCCTGAACCTGGGCCTCATCAGCATCATCCAAAGGGATCTGCAACTTGATGGGAACAATCCAGTCACCCTTGACCCGGCTCTCGGAGAGCAGGCCATCCAGCAAGGAATCCAGTGGGGATTGCAGCACCAGGCCCAGATAGCTGTTTGCGGGTGCCTGAGAGACTCCCTCCAGCTTCAAGAAACTGTGTTCTTCCAAGGCAGTGATGTACGTCCGGATATCACGCAGCTGGATGTCTTCTTGCTTGGCGATCGGCATGCGTGCCTGCTGCGCCATGATGTCCAGATTGTCATTGTGCATGCGTATGCTGCCCTGCACGCCTTCCAAACGAGGCCAAGCCAAACGTGTCGGACGTGCAGGCTGGTAATCCACAATGCCATCATCCAAAGATCCGGCCACCTCAAAGCTGCCGTCATCGGGGCTCAAGCCATAGGGGAATGTATCCAGGCCGCCTTGCACACGAATTGTCCCGTCCCGTACCGCGCCCTGCACCAGTCCAGCCTGCATCCACTCGCGCGCCAGGGGATTCACCGTCAAAGGCAGGTAATTCACCAAGGCCCCCAGATTCAGGTACTTGAACTGTCCTTGCCAATCCGCCACCCCGGCGTCAAAGTGCGCATCCTCACGCCAGCTTCCCCTCAATTGGGCATCCAGATCCGGATTGCGTAACGCCAGATTCATCTGTCCTAAAGTAAGTTGGCCCTGCTCGTCACGGCTAATCGTGCCTTGGGCGTTCAAGTGATCCACTGCCACATACTGAGCAAACACGTCTGGCAGTCGCAGCCCCATGTCGCTCATCCCCAGCGACCACTGCATATCCCCGCTGCGCCTGCCGTGGATCAAGTCTTGCAGGCTGATCAAATCCCCGTCTAGCTCAAGAGAGGCTTGGCCCAATTGCACACGCTCGCCGCTGTCCGCCAGCACGGCCAGATCCCGCACTTGAGCACTCATGTCCAGGTGTACTGCTTGGCTGGTTTGCGTCTGGCTGGCTTGAGCCCGCAGATCAAGCCACGCTTTATCCAGTTCAACAGGTACGTCCAGCCAGGGGCGCAAAGCAGGCGTGTCCACACCTTGAGCTTGTACGTTCAGCTCCCAGGGAAGTTCAGTGACATCCGCACTTGCAGGCAAACGGCGCTTGCCCTGTACCCGCAAGGCCAAAGTGATGGATTCACCTAACTGAGCGGGCAAGGCAGCTGCCATATTTACTTCATGCCAGCCTTGTCTATATCCCATCTGCAGATCAATCGCTGGCAGGCTCAAGGTGGGAGCCCCCCGCAAATCGTCCTGCCATTGCAAGGAGGTGCCTTGAATGCGTATGCCACGCTGCTGAAGCAACCAACGAGCCGGGCCTTGCCAGGCCTGGGGCTCATCGGGGCTGTCCTCATCCAGGTCCACAGCCTGGCCCATCACCCAGATCTGCCCGTGCGCATCGCGCCGCACGGGAATCGTCAAACCTTGCACGTTCAGCTGACGCAGCTGCAAAGAGCCACTGAACAAGGACTTCCAACTGATGTCGGCATCCAGTTTAGGCAGTTGCAACATGGGCTCTTGCCCCGGCTCCGAGACCGATAAGCCGGTGACTGCGATATTGGGATTCCAGCCTTGCCAGTCGCCTTTTAATTCTTGTATCTGGACCTGCAAGCCGGTTTGCTCACTGATCTTTTGCACCAGGTAAGGACGCAGATTATCCAGTTGGGGCACGAGCAGGTAACGGCATCAGCGCAAAATAGAGCAATAGCGCCAGTCGCACAAGCCCTCGAACTACCATGCAATCAATTCCCGAGTATAGTTAGATGCGGTCATTTCCGGCATTGTCAGACCCGTGATTGCCACTGGTCTTCCCCCTATCTCCGAAAAGCCTCTTATCGTATGAGCCCGTCCATTATATTGAAGCCGGTGATGCAATGGTCCGGCCCCTTGCGTCGAAAAGTAAACGCTCAGCCACAATTTGGAGACTGGCTAGAGCAGCAGTCCCAGCATGCGCTGACCCCTGCCCTGATTGCGCAATGGTATAGGACTTTATTACCCGAGCCTGATAATGACCGCTTGGCTCAGGTACGCCAAGCTTTGCGTCAGCTGCGCGAGCGGGTGTTTTTAGTGCTGATGATCCGCGATATCAATGGCTGGGCGCCGCTTGAAGAAGTCATGCAAGCCATGAGCAGCCTGGCCGATCTGGCGGTGGCGCAGGCCTACGAAACAGTAGCGAAGCAACTGGCCGAAATACACGGTATTCCCAAAAACCCGGACACGGGCCTGCCCCAAGAAATGATTATTTTGGGAATGGGCAAGCTGGGCGGGGGCGAATTAAACGTGTCCTCCGACATTGATCTGATCATGCTCTATGACGAGGATGGCGAGACCGATGGACGCCGCCCGATCAGCTACCACGAGTTTTACGGCAAAGTGACGCAACGCATGATGCCAGTACTGTCAGATACCGATGCCTTCGGGCAGGTGTTTCGCACTGACTTGCGCCTGCGTCCCGACGGCGACGCAGGCCCTCTGGCCTGGAGCATGCAGGCACTGGAAAACTATCTGGTCAATCAAGGCCGCGAATGGGAACGCTATGCCTGGATCAAGGCTCGCCCTATCAAAGCACAGGCGTTTGAGGGCAGCCGTCTGGCAAGCGACGTGCACCATTTTGAGGCGCTGCGCACACCCTTTGTTTACCGCAAGTATTTTGACTTTGATGCCCTGTCCGCCTTGCGCGGGCTGCGAGAGCGCATCCGGCAGGATTGGACGCGTCGTGCCCTGAATCGCAATGGTGTGGAAACCTGGCACAACATCAAGCTGGGTGATGGCGGTATCCGGGAAATTGAATTTGTCGTTCAGCTGAACCAACTGATTCGCGGGGGACGCCAGCCTTCTTTGCAAACCCAAAGTTTGCACAAAGCGCTGCAAGGCCAATGTGCCGCCGGTCTGCTGGACCAAGAGGTTTGCGACAAACTGCTGGCCGCTTATACCTTCTTGCGCCGTGTCGAACACCGCCTGCAGTATCGTGAGGACGAGCAAACCCACCTATTGCCGCAGGACGATGACGTACGTACGGAACTGGCTGCCACCTTGGGAATGAGCCTTGGCGATTTTGACAAGGAACTGGCTCTGCACAGAAGCTTTGTGTCCCATACCTTTCGCAACGCTTTCCGGCTGGCCGGCATGGGTGAAGAGGCGGCCGCTGAACCTCTTGCAAGCCCTGCCACTCCCGAGCCCCAAGCAGAGCAAAGCCAGGCCCTGCAAGAGCGGATTGAGCAGCTACGCCAAGCCCTGCGGAACAGCCATCGCATCCGTAGTCTGCCCAATGCCAGCCTGGACCGAGTTCAGCGTCTGATCCCCCTTGCCCAAGACTACGCCTGCCGCTCCCAAGACCCGGAAAATACGGCTACTCGGCTGTTCAACCTGATCGAACTGATTGCCCAGCGCAGCGCCTATCTGGCCTTGTTGGCTGAATACCCTGACACGCTGGCTCGTGTCGCTCGTATTGTGTCGGCCAGTCCTTGGGCAGCCCAATATCTGGCCCAGTACCCGCTCCTGCTGGACAGCCTGATCGAATGGCATTCGCTGATGGAGATTCCGGACTTTGACGCCTTGTCCGAACAGATGTGCCGCGATCTGGACGCCTGCCGCCTGCCTGATGGCCAGGCCGACGTCGAACAGCAAATGAATATGATGCGCGACTGGCAGCACCAGATTACCTTCCAGTTGCTGGCGCAGGATCTGGAAGGTGTGCTGACGGTGGAGGCCCTGGCCGACCAACTCTCCGCACTGGCCGATATGATGTTGGCCGAAACACTGGAGCGTACTTGGCCGCTGACGCGCCCCCGCTCCCTGGGGCCGGAGCACGATACCCCACCGCGCTTTGCCGTGATTGCCTACGGCAAGCTGGGAGGCAAGGAAATTGGCTACGCCTCGGACCTGGATTTGGTGTTTCTCTACGACGATCCCAGCCAGGACAATGTGGAGCGCTACATCAAGCTGGCACGCCGCATGACCAGTTGGCTGTCCGCCATGACCTCCTCTGGCCGACTCTACGATATTGACTTGCGTCTGCGCCCGGATGGAGATGCCGGCTTGCTGGCTGTCAGCGTAGACGCTTTCGAGCAATACCAGACCCGCAGCGCGTGGTCCTGGGAGCATCAGGCAATTACCCGCGCCCGCTTTGTAACGGGTGATGCTCAGATTCAGGCCCGCTTTGATGAGATTCGCCGCTCCATTCTGCTGATGGAGCGCGACCGCCGCAAACTGCGTGCCGACATTTTGGATATGCGTGACAAGATCAGCGCTGGACACCCCAACCGCAGTGAGCTGTTTGATCTGAAACATGATCGCGGTGGCATGGTGGATGTGGAGTTCATCACCCAGTACCTGGTGCTGTGTTACAGCCGGGAGCATCCCAAGCTGCTGGAAAACCTGGGCAATATCGCTCTTTTGGGTATTGCAGCACAGGCGGGCTTGATAGACACCGACCATGCTCAGGAAGTGGCCGATGCCTACCGCAGTTTGCGTCGTCGCCAGCACGCTTTGCGCCTGGAAGGAGCCGAGAAAGCGCGTGTTCCACAAACGGAATTGACGCAAGAGCGTCAGGCAGTAAGCCGTCTGTGGGATCAGGTGCTGGGGTACTAGGGCAACAGATTGATTTCACTAAACTTTGCCAAGAATCTACAATAGGCGCATTGATTTATTGTGCGACCGACTCGGGACGCCTTTTTCTCGGATTCAGATTCATGTCCACTCAGCCCAATCGTCCAGTCCTGACCATGCCGCAGGAGCGCCAGAAATTACTGCTGCACTCCTGCTGCGCCCCCTGTTCGGGCGAGGTCATGGAGGCCTTGCATGCCTCCGGGATTGAATACACCGTTTTCTTCTACAACCCCAATATTCACCCGGTGCGCGAATACGAGCTGCGCAAACAGGAAAATATTCGCTTTGCCGAGCAGCACGGAATCGAGTTTATTGACGCCGACTACGACGTTGATAACTGGTTTGATCGTGTACGCGGTCTAGAACACGCCCCCGAACGTGGGGAACGTTGCACCGTTTGCTTTGACATGCGCTTTGAGCGCACCGCCCTCTATGCCCATGAGCATGGCTACGACATTATCTCCAGCGTCCTGGGCATTTCGCGCTGGAAGGATATGGACCAGATTAACGACTGTGGCGAACGTGCTGCGGCCCGTTATCCCGAAATGAAGTACTGGACCTATAACTGGCGCAAAGGTGGCGGCTCGCAACGCATGCTGGAGATCAGCAAGCGCGAAAACTTCTACCAGCAGGAATACTGCGGTTGTGTGTACTCGCTGCGCGATACCAATCGCCACCGCCGCGCCACCGGTCGTCCCCGCGTTGAAATCGGCGTGAAGTTCTACGGCAAGGATGAGCTGGATCTGACGCCTCCCCCTGCCCCTCAGCCAGAAAACGCGTAAACCCAGAAAAGGTTCTGGAACGCGGCTGATTGCATCACGCCAAGAACCACCTCTAGGCAAGAAACCAGTCCCAGTTGCCACCCTTAAAACCGGCCTACGCCCCGCCTCATACGCAAAGAAAAAGCGCCTTGGATTTCCAAGGCGCTTTTTTTACTTCGGTATGGCGACGGCTTGTCAGGCTGCTCCTAAGCTTAAGGCTACTTGTACCCTTGGTGCTACCGCTTGCATAAGCTCATCAAGCGGTAGCCCTACAGCCTTCAGCTCCTCGGCATCACTGGATGCTGCGGTCAAACACAAACTCGCCATCTTTCCAGTCCACAGGCACGACATCTTTAGGACCAAAGCGGCCTTCCAGAATCAAACGTGCCACCGGGTTCTCGATGTGCTGCTGAATAGCCCGTTTCAATGGGCGGGCACCAAACACAGGGTCGAACCCAGCCTTGGCCAACTGCTCCACGGCAGCCTCACTGACATCCAGATGCATATCACGTTGAGCCAAGCGCTGATCCAGACGCTGCAACTGGATACGGGCAATAGACGCAATGTGCTCCGCTTCCAGACCGTGGAACACCACCACCTCGTCAATACGGTTCAAGAACTCGGGGCGGAAATGCTGCTTCACTTCTTCCCACACCACTTCCTTGATCACATCGTAAGGCTCGCCCGATAAACGCTGAATATGCTGCGAACCCAAGTTAGAGGTCATGATGATTACCGTATTACGGAAGTCCACCGTACGACCTTGGCCATCGGTCAAACGACCATCGTCCAGCACCTGCAAGAGCACGTTAAACACGTCGGGGTGAGCCTTTTCGACCTCATCCAGCAAAATCACCGAATACGGTTTGCGACGCACGGCTTCGGTCAGATAACCACCCTCTTCGTAACCCACATAACCGGGAGGCGCCCCAATCAAACGAGCTACCGAGTGCTTCTCCATGAATTCGCTCATATCGATACGAATCATGTGATCCTCGGAATCAAAAAGGAAGTTGGCCAATGCCTTGGTCAGCTCAGTCTTACCCACACCGGTTGGCCCCAGGAACAGGAAGGAACCATACGGACGGGATGGATCAGACAAGCCCGCGCGCGAGCGACGAATGGCATCGGACACCAGGCGTACCGCCTCGCTCTGACCAACCACACGCTTATGCAGATAATCTTCCATCTGCAAGAGCTTCTCGCGCTCACCCTGCATCATCTTGGAGACAGGAATACCGGTAGCGCGCGACACCACTTCCGCGATTTCCTCCGCACCCACCTGAGTACGCAGCAAACGAGGCTTATCCTGATCAGCCTTGTCCATATTGGCTTCAGCCGCTTTCAGGCGCTCTTCCAGCTCGGGCAGCTTGCCGTACTGCAGCTCGGCCAACTTATCAAACTGGCCTTTACGTTGCAGCTCGGCCATCTCGGCACGAACTTTCTCGATTTCTTCCTTCACAACCTGCGAACCTTGGACAGCTGCTTTTTCAGCCTTCCAAATCTCCTCATAATCGTTGTACTCGCGTTGCAGCTTTTCCATCTCATCATTGATGGCCTGCAAACGACGCTGAGACGCTTCGTCCGTATCCTTGATCACGGCTTCACGCTCGATCTTCAACTGGATAATGCGGCGGTCCAGCTTGTCCATGACCTCGGGCTTGGAGTCGATCTCCATACGGATACGCGCAGCTGCCTCGTCGATCAGGTCAATGGCCTTATCGGGCAAGAAACGATCCGTGATGTAACGCTGCGACAGCTCGGCAGCCGCCACAATAGCCGGGTCGGTAATCGCAACACCGTGGTGCAGCTCATAACGTTCTTGCAAACCACGCAAAATCGCAATGGTGGACTCCATGTCCGGCTCATTGACCAGTACTTTCTGGAAACGACGCTCCAACGCAGCGTCTTTTTCAATGTACTGGCGATACTCGTTCAGCGTGGTTGCGCCGATACAGTGCAACTCACCGCGCGACAAAGCCGGCTTGAGCATATTGCCCGCGTCCATCGCACCTTCAGCCTTCCCTGCGCCCACCATAGTGTGCAGCTCGTCGATGAACACAATGGTCTTGCCATCGTCCTTGGACAGCTCTTTCAGCACCGCTTTCAGGCGTTCTTCAAATTCGCCACGGTACTTGGCGCCAGCCAGCAAAGCGGCCAAATCCAGCACCAGCACGCGTTTGCCCTTCAAGGTTTCAGGCACTTCGTTATTCACGATACGCTGAGCCAAGCCTTCCACAATGGCGGTCTTACCCACCCCAGGCTCACCAATCAGCACAGGGTTGTTTTTGGTACGACGCTGCAGGATCTGGATGGTGCGACGAATTTCGTCGTCACGGCCAATCACTGGGTCCAGCTTGCCCAAGCGAGCACGCTCGGTCAGGTCAGTGGTGTACTTGTCCAGGGCTTCGCGGTTGCTATCGCCCTCGGCGTCGTTCACATTGGAACCGCCACGTACGGCTTCAATAGCCGCTTCCAAGGCGCGACGTTGCAAACCAGCATCTCGCAAGGCGCGACCGGTTTCGCCCTTGTCGTCCGCCAGAGCCAAAAGAAACAGTTCGCTAGCGATATAGGTATCACCACGCTGGGCGGCTTCCTTGTCCGTCTTGGCCAAAGCCGCTTGCAGGGCCGAGCTTAACTGCTGCTGACCTTCTGCCCCTTGCACTTTAGGCAAGTTGGAAATCAGGCGATTGAGCTCATTTTCCAGACGAGGGATAGCCACACCCGCACGAGCCAACAAGCTGCCAGTGCCAGAATCGGCATCAGCCAGCAGGGCGACCAGTACGTGGGCGGGTTCCAGATAGGGATTATCTTCGCGAACAGCCAGGCTTTGCGCATCCGCTAAAGCCTGTTGAAACTTCGTTGTCAATTTATCGATTCGCATAAAATTTTCACTTGAGAAAACATGCGATAAGCTAAAGCAAACAGTTACTAAATACTGCGTGCCCAGATCTCGCAACAAATAACAGGATGAATTGAAGATAAGGACAAAAACCCAGTATTCAAGTGTTTAGATCGCTTTTAAACAACAACGGTACAATTGAAGCCGTACTGCTCTGTACACGGCTTGGGGAGCCGTTCCCCGCTTGCTGCGAGCCTTAAGAACTAAACATATTAAGGATTAGCGGGAATACCCATCAATAAAAAGCTACAATTACACTTGATTTGACTCAAAGATTTAGCGTTTCGCCATCTGAAACTATTCCTTATGCTTATGCAAAAACGTATCTCGGTTACCGCTGACTCCATACGCTGCTCCAGCTGTATGCTCAATGAGGTTTGTCTGCCTCTTGGGATGCCTAAGCACGAAATGGAGCGGCTGGATGAATTAGTCAAGGAGCGCATCCGCATCCCTAAGGGCGGCGTGTTGTTTCGACTGGCCGATTCAGTCGAGGGAATCTATGGTCTGCGCTCCGGTTCGATCAAGATGCAGCTGGAAGATGCCACCGGCCACATCCAGATTACAGGCTTTTTATTGCCGGGAGAAATCCTGGGCATGGATAGCCTGGTTGAGAACCGACATGTATCACACGCTATCGCCCTGGAAGACAGTGAAGTCTGTGTGATCCGCCTGGACGATCTGGACCGCTTGTCGGCACAGTTGCCCATCTTGCAGCAGCAGTTCCGCCGTTTGATGAGCAAGGAAATCAACCGTGCCCATCAACTGATGATGACATTGGCTGGACTGCGCTCCGAACAACGCTTGGCGGCCTTCTTGTTGAATCTGTCTCAACGCTTGTCGCTGCTTGGCTATTCGCCCTACGAATTTATCCTGCGCATGAGCCGGGAAGAAATCGGAAACTTCCTGGGCTTGACACTGGAAACCGTCAGCCGCCTGTTCTCGCGCTTCGCACGTGAAGGTTTGCTGAAAATCGCGCAACGCGAAGTCCATCTATTGGATCTAGCCGCCCTGCGCACCCTGGCAGGCACAGAGTGCGATTAAATCGATAGCCTCCTACCACATAGGGTGCCCTTGCATTAAACGCTCTACAGCCCGCCTTATCCAGGCTGTGACAGCAAGGCAGAAAAGCCAGCTCATAAAAAAAGCACATGCAATTTGCATGTGCTTTTTTTTCTTCGGTACGGCCTGAATCAGTCCAGGCCGTCGGCCGGCTCTGCCAATGCCGCTGGCGAACCGGACGACATATACAGGCTTAACGCACACGCCACCGAAACAGCCAACCAAAACAGAAAAAACGCGACTGTGTAAAAGGTCAGGCGATCTACCTGCATATGACCAATGAAGGCCACAGTATCCACATCAACGATCGGATGGTCATTCGTACCCCCTTCTTGAACGGAAACATACTTCTCTCAACCCTAGCGTAACGGTGAATCCAATCTCTTAGCGCTGCTCTCGTGCAGGCTCGGACTTGCTGACAACCAAACCTTGCTTGACCCCACCATCAGTAATCCCCTGATTACTGAAGTTCTGGAACGCCAAGACAATGGTAATAGCACAACCAATAATTGCCAGAGCAGGCCCGGCCATCAACAACCAGGGCCACGGCTCACGCCACCAAGGTCCACTGTCTTTTGAATCGTCCATGTTTTGCTCTTTATAAAGTTACTGAGGAATATAAAAACTGCTGCGTTCGTTCACGTAGGTCTTGCGGCCCTTTTCGTGCTCCCCCACTGCCTGAATGGAAATATCATACAGGCCAGGCTTGGCACTACTAATTGGGACTTGCACCACGACCGGCAATAAGCTGTTGCCTGCCGCCGCCACATGAATATGATCCTGTCCATTTTCAGTCAGGAAAATACGGGCGCCTTCCAGACCAGACACGGACAGCTGCAGATCCATGGCCTCCTCGGAGGTATTGATCACCTGCAAACGGAACACGTTTTCAATCAGACCACCCGGTACTTCTCGTCCCAGGGCTCCACGGTCACGAATGACGTCTACCCGCATCGGTGTACGCGTTGCCAAGGTGTAGACAAAAGCACCACAGATCACGGCCAGAATCAGGATGTAGGAAATCACCCGGGGGCGCAGCATGCGTCGGCGCACCTGCGGCTGCGTCATGCGCTCTTTGATGGCACGCTCGGAGGTGTAGCGGATCAGCCCTTTCTCGTAGCCCATCTTGTCCATGACCTGATCACAGACGTCCACACAGGCGCCGCAGCCAATGCACATATATTGCAGGCCATCCCGGATATCGATACCGGTCGGACAGACCTGCACACACAGGCTACAGTCCACACAGTCCCCCATACCAGCTTCTTTGTGATCGATCTTGCGAGATCGCCCACCCCGGGTTTCACCTCGCACGAAGTCGTAAGTCACCACAAAGGTATCGCTGTCCACCATGGCACTTTGGAATCGTGCGTAGGGGCACATGTACTTACAGACGGCCTCGCGCATGAAGCCGGCATTGCCCCAAGTGGCAAACGCGTAAAACAACAACCAGAACCACTGCCAGGGGCCCAGGGACAAGGCGATCAACTCGCCACCCAGTTCACGGATGGGAGCGAAATAACCAATGAAGGTAAAGCCGGTCCACAGAGCGATCACCACCCACAGGAAATGCTTGGTCGCTTTAAGACGTAATTTTCGGGCGTTCCAGGCTTGTTCATCCAAGCGGATACGCGCTAGACGGTCCCCTTCCACCTTGCGCTCGACCCACATGAAGATCTCGGTATAGACCGTCTGCGGACAGGCATAGCCACAGAATAAGCGGCCAGCCATTGCGGTAAAGAGGAATAGGGAAAAGGCCGATATCAGGAGCAATACCGTCAAGTAGATGACGTCCTGAGGCCAAAGGATCATGCCAAAGATGTAGAACTTGCGTTCCAGCAGGTCAAACAGCACAGCCTGGCGGCCATGCCATTCCAACCAGGGCAAACCATAGAAAATGATCTGCGTGAAATACACCATCCAGACCCGCCAGCGGGCAAAGACGCCCTTGACGGATCGTGGATAGATTTTGCTGCGTACATCGACCAGCGCCTTCTCGACTTGCGGAGAGGTTCCACCCGCTCCTTTGGTGTTACGTGGAGGTTGC
>SMEN01000142.1_pt1 | contig 24028 bp, 26 predicted proteins | sample 2456271 | NCBI WGS metagenome assembly SMEN01 (sample SAMN10132593, study PRJNA489261) | soil metagenome | isolation source: day1 control-loamy sand soil ammended with raw manure from dairy cow... | place: USA | collected 2015-04-01 | reverse complement strand
CAGATGCAGTCGATTGACGAGCTGCGTCACGTGCAGACGCAGGTTCACGCCATGAGCCACTACAACAAGTTTTTCAATGGTTTCCAGGACTGGAGCCATATGCACGATCGGGTCTGGTACCTGTCCGTGCCCAAGTCCTTCTTTGAAGATGCCCGTTCAGCCGGTCCCTTCGAGTTCTTGCTGGCCATCAGCTTCTCCTTTGAGTATGTGCTGACCAACTTGCTGTTCGTGCCCTTTATGTCGGGTGCGGCCTATAACGGCGACATGGCCACGGTGACTTTCGGTTTCAGCTCGCAGTCTGACGAAGCGCGTCACATGACCCTGGGTCTGGAGGTCATCAAATTCTTGCTGGAGCAGCACGAAGACAACGTGCCTATCGTGCAGCAGTGGATCGACAAGTGGTTTTGGCGCGGTACGCGTTTGCTGTCGGTGGTGGCCATGATGATGGATTACATGCTGCCCAATAAAGTGATGTCTTGGAAAGAGGCCTGGGAGGTCTACTTCGAGCAGGCGGGTGGTGCGCTGTTCAAAGACCTGGCCCGCTATGGCATCCGTATGCCCAAGTACAGCGAAGTGATTGAAAAAGAGAAAGATCACATCTCGCACCAGGCCTGGTGGATCTTCTACAACTTCGGCCACGCGGCAGGTTTCCACACCTGGATTCCTAGCGACGAGGAACTGGATTGGCTCAGCTCCAAATACCCGGACACCTTCGACAAGTACTATCGCCCGCGCTGGGAAATGGCCAAGAAGATGGAAGCCGAAGGCAAGCGTTTTTACTCTACCGGTCTGCCGCAGTTGTGCCAGGTCTGTCAGGTGCCCATGACCTTTACCGACATGGAAAAACCCGACGAAATTACCTATCGCCAAAGCCAGTACAAAGGCGAGCGCTACCACACTTGCTCGGATGGTTGCCGCGACATCTTCGATCATGAGCCTGAGAAATACATTCAGGCCTGGTTGCCGGTGAACCAGATTCTGCAAGGCAATTGTGGTGGCCCGGATCTGGAGAAGATCTTGAGTGACTACTACCACCTGAACGTGGGTGTCGACAATATGGACTTCAAAGGTTCAGTGGACGAGTCGCGCTGGAAGGAATGGAAAGGAGCGACGGTCTAGTCGCCATCAGAAAAGGGCAGTGTCCCCGCGGGGGCGCTGCCACTACCTATAAAAATTGGAGATCAATATGGCAGTTACTGCAATTACCCCGGATTACCAAGGCTTTGCGATGGACCAGCAGGCCCATTACGGCCAGAGCATGTTGCTGTACATCGGTTGGGACGAACATTTGTTGTTCTGCTCGGCCAAGGCTTTTTTGGTGCAGCCGGACATGACGGTGGCACAGCTGATCGAACAGCTTTTGCCCGCCGGTTTTGCCCAGCACCCGGACTTTGAGCAGATCGAGTGGGGTCAGGTGAAATGGAACCTGAACGGGGCGGCCATTGAGCTGAACCCGGAGGACACTTTGGGCGACAAGGGTTTTGACCATAAGTCTTTATTGCGTTTCAAGACCCCGGGCCTGAACGGCTACAAGGGCACAGGCGTATAAGGGGGCAGCGATGACGTATCAGGTAACCGTAGAACCCACAGGCGATGTGGTAGAGGTGGAAGATGGGCAAACCTTGTTGGACGCTGCCTTGCGACAAGGGGTTTGGTTGCCTTTTGCCTGTGGACATGGCACATGCGGCACCTGCAAGGTGCAGGTGCTGGAAGGCTATGCGGACGCAGGCGATGCGTCCAGCTTTGCACTGATGGATTCGGAGCGGGACGAAGGCAAGCTGCTGGCCTGCTGTTGCCTGCCTGAATCCGATATGGTGATTGAGGCGGACGTGGATGTGGACCCGGATTTTCAAGGCCTGCCTGTTGAGGATTATCAGGGTAAGGTCGTCTTAATCGAGGATCTGTCGCCCACGATCAAGCACATCCGCCTGGAGCTGGATCGTCCCATGCAGTTTCAAGCTGGCCAGTACATCAACTTGCATGTGCCCTCCATTGACAGCACCCGTGCATTTTCCATTGCCAACCCACCTTCACTGAGCGGCATTATTGATCTGCACGTGCGCAAGGTGGAAGGCGGGGCGGGGACGACCTGGCTGCATGAAGCCCTGCAAGTGGGACAGTCTTTGGATGTCTCCGGGCCTTATGGTCAGTTTTTCGTGCGCAAATCCGATCCGCAAGGTGCGATTTTCATTGCGGGCGGATCAGGTCTGTCCAGCCCGGAATCCATGATTATGGACTTGCTGGAGCAAGGCGATACCCGACCTATTTATTTGTTCCAGGGGGCGCGCAATAAAGCAGAGCTCTACCACGCCGATCACTTTTACCAGCTGGCCGAACAGCACGAGAACTTCAAGTACATTCCTGCTTTGAATGCACCTTTGCCAGAGGACGAGTGGGATGGCTTTGTGGGCTATGTGCATGAAGCCGTGGGACAGTTTTTTGAGCAACGCTGCGGGGGCAATAAGGCTTATCTGTGTGGCCCACCCCCCATGATAGAGGCGGCTATTTCCACCTTGATGCAAAGCCGCCTGTTTGAGCGCGACATTCATATGGAGCAGTTCTTGACGGCAGCCGATGGTGCTACTGGCAAGGTGCGTTCAGCCTTGTTCAAGCGTATTTAAATAGCGGACCTGTTTGCCAGCCGGGTCCTTCTGACAAGGAGTGATCTGCTGGCAGCAGAGTACAGAAACCGATTTTTGTACGGATGCTTAAGAAGGTTTCGCTGCACCCAGAATCAGGCCATTGTGCCGTTCTGGTGCAGCCGTCAACAGGGCGGCAGATTGCTCAAGGCACTGTGTCCCGGTATCAGCCAAGGCGGCTTCTCTGCATACATCTCTTCAATAAAGGCATGCATCTGGGCGATATACCAGGAATTATCGTTTTTCCTGTGGCTGAAGATAATGGGGGAGGTCACTTTCTCGTCATCAATCAGCCGGTAGACCAGATCGCTACGTATCTGCGCCGCTGATGGAATCAGACATAGGCCCACACCGCCCGCCACTAATCCCATGGCGGTTTGCAATTCCATGACCTCATGAACTTCTGTGGGAAAGATGGCGTTGTCGTGCAGGATGTTCAGCACATGATCGGCGAAGCTGGGGCGCGGGGATTTGGGATAGACGATAAAGGCGTGCTCGGCAATCACCTGCAAGGAAACCGGGCTTCTGTCCTTGGCCAATTCTGTCTTGGGTGGGATGGCCAGGACCAGGCGCTCTTCTCGCAATACCGTGCGGCAAACGGCACTGTCATGGATGCGCACGCGGCCAAAGGCAATATCAATGCGCCCGGCGCGCAAAGCGCCAATCTGCTGGCTGGAGGTGAGCTCCAGAAAGTGAAAGCGTATGTCCGGGTAGGCGTGGCGAAATTTCTGAATCAGGATGGGCAGCCCCCCATATAGCGTCGAGGCGACAAAGCCGATGGACAGCTGTGGCCGCTGGTTCAGACCGACTTCCATGGTGGCCGCCTTCATGACCTCCACGCGGTTGAGCAGTTGCAAGGATTGCTCATAGAAAATTCGGCCCGCTTCCGTCAATTGCAGAGGGCGGCTTTCCCGCGACAACAGCACCACATTCAATTCTTGTTCCAGCAATTGAATCTGCCGGCTCAAGGCTGGTTGGGCAATGTGCAATTGCTCGGCCGCACGAGTGAAATTCCGCGCTTTGGCGACCGCAACAAAGTAGCGGATTTGTTTCAAGTCCATATGCTTTGCCTGTGGCCAAGATCCCCGAAAAAACCCGAACCAATATATCACCTATATCGACCATCTAGGCTTCAAGGATTAGCCCGCCAAGCTCTAGGGTTAACGATAGGTTTTGTTTTTTTTGTCTTTTATCTAGTTGATTTTATTGAGAAAAAATCAAACTATAGAATTTTGGCATAGTGCGGGACCGATATTGTATTGGAAGCCTGGGGATGCACAGACTGTAATGAAAGCCATGTAGACCAGCCCAAGGGATCAAGTGCCCGGGGCTTGGCAAGGTGGGCTAGATCCGAGTCATTTTCTGAGCCGAAGATGGGCTGCCTGAATTTGGTGGGACAAGCGCGGTGGGTCGATACGTGAAGTGATGGACCTGCCCTGATTCTGTCCGGCTTGGCACCGGATCTATTTTTCTTTTATCACGCGTACTTGCTATGCCATCAGCGGCATGGGCAGGGGCGGCTGCAACTCTCATAAAGGCCACATTATGTCAGTCCTTATGGATAAAACCAAAGATATCAGGCACTTGCTTGACACAGCCCTGGAAGAAAATAAAGAAACGGGTGTGTATCGTTGCCGTCGTGACATTTTCACGAATCCAGACTTGTTCGAGCTGGAGATGAAGCACATTTTTGAAGGCAACTGGGTCTATCTGGCCCATGAGAGCCAACTGCCTAATGTGAATGATTACTTCACCACTTATATCGGTCGCCAGCCTGTGTTTCTGACACGCGGCAAAGACGGTGGCTTGAACGCGTTCATCAATGCCTGTGCCCACCGGGGCGCCATGTTGTGCCGCCGCAAGCATGGCAACAAAGGCAGTTTTACCTGTCCATTCCACGGCTGGACCTTTAATAACACCGGCAAGTTGCTCAAGGTGAAGGATGAGAAAAACACCCAGTATCCCGAACAGTTCAACACCGAAGGCTCGCACGATTTGACGCGTGTGCCGCGCTTTGAGAACTATCGCGGTTTTCTGTTTGGCAGCTTGAATCCCGATGTGGTGTCCCTGGATGAGTACCTGGGCGAAACCAAGGTGATTATTGACCAGATTGTGGACCAGGCACCGGAAGGCCTGGAAGTGCTGCGCGGTAACTCGTCCTACATCTATGACGGCAATTGGAAGCTGCAAATGGAGAACGGCGCTGACGGCTATCACGTCAGTAGCGTGCATTGGAACTACTCCGCCACCATGGGCCGCCGCAAAGAGGGCGGTACGCAGGCGGTGGATGCCAATGGGTGGAGCAAAAGCCTGGGCGGTGTGTATGGCTTTGATTACGGCCACATCCTGTTGTGGACCCAAACCATGAATCCTACGGTGCGCCCGGTTTACCAGCATCGGGAAGAGCTGAAGGAGCGGCTGGGGGTAGCCCGCGCAGACTTCATCGTGAATCAGACCCGCAACCTGTGCGTCTATCCCAATGTGTATTTGATGGACCAGTTCTCCACCCAGATTCGTGTCACGCGGCCGATCAGCGTGGACAAGACGGAAGTCACCATTTACTGCTTTGGCCCCAAAGGCGAGAGCGCAGAGCAACGTGCCATTCGCATTCGTCAGTACGAAGACTTCTTTAACGTTTCTGGCATGGGTACAGCGGACGATCTGGAAGAGTTCCGCGCGTGTCAGGAAGGTTATGCCGGCTTGGCGGCCCCCTGGAATGACTTAAGCCGTGGCGCTCCCTTGTGGGTGCAAGGGCCGGACGAGAACGCAGCCGCAATGGGCATGAAACCCCTGATCAGCGGTGGCCGTAGTGAGGACGAAGGCTTATTTGTGTGCCAACACGAGTATTGGGCCAAGACCATGGCCCAGGCTTTGAAAGCAGAGAGCGAGGAGATTTCAGCATGAGCGCCCTTTACCAATCGGTAGCTGCCTTTTTGTACCGGGAGGCTCGCTTGCTGGATGACCGCCAATGGGACGAGTGGCTGGACTGCTATAGCCCGCAGGCGCAGTACTGGATGCCGTGCTGGGACGATGACGATCAACTGACTCAAGATCCTCATAGCGAAATTTCCCTGATTTTTTATCCTAACCGGCATGGTCTGGAGGATCGAGTCTTTCGCATTAAGACGGAGCGTTCCGGTGCCTCGACACCCGAGCCGCGCACCGCGCATATGTTGAGCAATATCGAGATTTTGGCCGAGCGCGATGCGCAGATTGATGTGCGCTACAACTTTCTGACGCTGAACCACCGCTACCGAGTGACGGACCAGTTCTTTGGCACTATTTATTTGACTTTGTCGCGTCAGGAACAAGGTTGGCTGATCGAGCAAAAGAAAGTAGTGCTCAAGAACGACTACATCCGTCAAGTGATTGATGTCTATCACATTTAAGGCGGAGGTTTCTTGTGAACAGCTATCGAATTGCTCTGAATTTTGAAGATGGGGTTACCCGTTTTGTGGACTGTGGCGAGCACGAGAAAGTGCTGGATGCGGCATTCCGTCATCAGATCAATCTGCCTATGGATTGCTCGGACGGGGTGTGTGGCACCTGTAAATGCCGTGCCGAAAGCGGAGTCTACGAGCAGGGCGATGACTACATTGAAGACGCACTGACACAAGAGGAGGCCGATAAGGGCCTGGTCTTGACCTGCCAAATGGTGCCCCGGTCCGACTGTGTGATTGCCGTGCCAATTTCCTCCAGCGTGTGTAAAACCGCCGTTGCTAAATGGCAAGGGCAAGTGGCGCACTGCCGCCAGTACGAGGATGCCGCTTACGAATTGGCCATTGAAGCGGCAGAGGAGGCTGTGCCTTTCTTGCCCGGTCAATACGTGAACATCACCGTGCCGGGTGGGCAGGACTATCGCTCTTATTCCTTTAGCTCGGCTCCCGGTCAGCCTCGTTTGAGTTTTCTGATCAAGCAGGTAACCGGTGGTTTGATGAGCTCCTGGCTGGCGCAACAACCCGTAGGCCAAACGGTAGAGATGACCGGACCTTTGGGCAGCTTTTACCTGCGCCAGGTCAATCGCCCTTTGCTGTTTCTTGCCGGGGGGACCGGTCTGGCTCCGTTCTTGTCCATGCTGGAAGTGCTGGTTGAACAAGGCTGTACGCAGCCTGTGCATCTGGTTTACGGCGTGACGCGTGATCAGGATCTGGTGATGCTGGAAGAGCTGGATTCCTACACGCAGCGTTTGCCGGGGTTTAGCTACACCACTTGCGTGGTGGACCCGCAGTCCAGCCATGAACGCAAAGGGTATGTGACCCAGCATCTGGACCCAGTTCATTGGCACGAAGGTCAGGTGGATGTGTATCTGTGTGGCCCGCCGCCCATGGTGGATGCCGTCAGCCAATTCATTGATGCGCAAGCCCATGCCCCGGCTAATTTCTACTACGAAAAATTCATCACTAGTCAGTAAATGACCTGGACCACCCGGGGTGCGTAGAGGCGCCCAGGGTGAAATCTACTCAAGCCAAGGAAAAATCATGATGACGCCACTGCGTTTTCATCAAAAAGTCGCCATCGTGACGGGGGCGGCGCAGGGTATTGGACGCCGAGTGGCCGAACGCTTGCAGGCAGAGGGGGCCCGGGTGCTGGCGGTAGACCGCTCAGAACTGGTGCGGGAGCTGGCCAGCGAGCAGGTACTCACCCTGGAAGTGGATCTGGAAACCTGGGAGGGCGCGCAAGCGGCGGCCCAGAAGGCGCTGAAGCAGTGGGGGCGCATTGACATCTTGATCAATAACGTCGGCGGCACAATCTGGACCCGCCCTTATGAACACTACACCCCCGTGCAGATCGAAGCCGAAATTCGGCGTTCTTTGTTTCCCACCTTGTGGTCGTGTCATGCGGTTTTGCCCGCCATGCAGGAGCAGGGCAGTGGCGCCATCGTCAATGTGTCCTCGATTGCGACGCGCAGCATCAACCGAGTTCCCTATGCCGCCGCCAAAGGGGGCGTCAATGCCTTGACGGCTTCCCTGGCCTTTGAAAATGCGCAGCGCGGCATTCGTGTCAACGCTGTCTCGCCGGGCGGGACGGAAGCACCGCCACGGCGCATTCCCCGTAATGCGCAGGTGCCGCCACAGCCAGATCCGCAAGAGGCCGTCTGGTATCAGCAGATCGTGGATCAAACCGTTTCCAGCAGTTTGATGAAACGCTACGGCAGCCTGGATGAACAGGCCGCCAGCATTCTGTTTTTGGCCTCGGACGAGGCGTCCTACATCACCGGCACGGTCTTGCCTGTGGGAGGAGGCGACCAAGGCTAGTCATCCGATGCGGACGGCCCGTATGGGCTGCGGCGTCAACATAACACTCCATTAGGGGGAGACAAATCATGAAAACACTAGAAGTCAATGAAGTGATTGAACAGGCGCGCTTTGGCCGCTTTCATTGGATGGTGATGAGTCTGTGTGCCTTGCTGTTGATTTTCGACGGCTACGACTTGTTTATTTACGGCGTGGTTTTACCGGTCCTGATGCAAGAGTGGGATTTGACGCCGGTGCAGGCGGGTGCCCTGGGTAGTTATGCCTTGTTTGGCATGATGTTTGGTGCCTTTGTGTTCGGCCCGCTGGCGGACCGCATTGGCCGCAAGAAAGGCGTCACCATTTGTTTTGCCTTGTTCAGCCTGGCGACGTTTTTCAACGGTTTTGCCACGACACCGACGGAGTTTGGTGTGTATCGCTTTTTGGCCGGCTTGGGCTGTGGCGGCTTGATGCCTAACGCGGTGGCCTTGATGAATGAATACTCGCCCAAGCGCTCGCGCAGCACCTTGGTGGCGATCATGTTCAGCGGCTATTCCTTAGGTGGCTTGCTGGCCGCGGCCATCGGTATTTACATGCTGCCGCGTTTTGGCTGGCAATCCATGTTTTTTGCTGCCGCTGTGCCCCTGCTACTTTTGCCCTTTATTGTCTGGAAGTTGCCAGAGTCCCTGGGCTTTCTGATCCGCCAAGGACAGGGAGAAAAAGCACGCTCTATTGTGCACTCTCTGGCTCCGCAAGCCGGTGTGTCAGACGATACGGTGTTGACCTTGAACGAGCAAAAGTCCTTGGGCGTGCCCATGCTGGATCTGCTTAAAGAAGGGCGCTTGCTGGGCACCTTGATGATCTGGCTGGCCTTCTTTTGCTGTTTGTTGATGGTCTACGCTCTGGGCTCCTGGTTGCCCAAGTTGATGGCCAATGCCGGTTATAGCTTGGGGTCCAGTTTGTCCTTCCTGGTGGCTTTGAATCTGGGCGGCATGTTCGGCGCCATCTTGGGTGGCTGGCTGGGCGATCGTTTCAGTTTGCCCAAGGTGGTTGCCTGGTTTTTTCTGGTGTCGGCTATTTCTATTAGTCTGCTGGGTTTCAAAAGTCCCACGGCGGTTTTATATCTGTTGATTGTGCTGGCGGGTGCCACCACGATTGGGACGCAGATTCTGCTCTACGCCAACACAGCGCAGTTCTATCCCACGTCCATGCGATCCTCTGGCTTGGGTTGGGCCTCGGGCGTTGGCCGCATCGGGGCGATTGCAGGCCCCTTCTTAGGCGGCACCTTGATGGCAGCAAAGTTGCCTTTGCCAATGAACTTTTTGGCTTTTGCCATACCGGGCGTGGTGGCGATGCTGGCTTTCCTGATGTTTATGGTGTCCTTGCGACACGTCAGTAAAGCCCCGCTGCTTGCTATGCCGACTTAAGTGGGCTCAATAGGCGTCCTTTCAGATTTCTTGTTTTGATCTCCTGAGATTTTGCCCGCTATACTTATCTATCGCTGATCCGCTGTGCAAGGCGGGTCAGTGTCAGGAATGCCAAGACCCTCTTTTCCTGTTCTGAATTTTCGATGCCAGCCATTCTTCGTGAGTGGCTGGCATTGTCTATGGGGCCAGCGCCATGAGTTCCAGCTTTCGTGTGGCCCTTGTTTTTATGATCTGCTTATTGAGTTTGCGGCCCTGAACCCCTGGCTGGGGGACAGGGTTAATACGCCTGGGGTAAATGATGAGTGCCAGTAGCTTTTTATTGTTTTTACCGGCCTGTTTTGCGCTGAATATGGCGTTTGGGCCGAATAATCTGCTGTCCATGACGGTGGGAGCCAAGCAGGGCTTATCGACAGCACTGGTCGCTGCCATGGGCCGCCTGGTCGCCTTTGCCATCATGATCGTGGTGGCTGCCTTGGGCATGGGGACTTTGCTCATGGTCTCGGAGGCTGCCTTCACGGTGGTCAAAATTGTGGGCGCTGCGTATCTGATCTATTTGGGAGTCAAAGTACTGCGTGCCAGTTCCCATGCGACGCAGGAGCAGGCTGATGTGGGTAAAACCAGCATTGGAGGTCTTGTCCGTCAGGAGTTCTTTGTTGCCATCGGCAATCCCAAAGCGATTTTGATTTTTACGGCGTTCTTCCCCCAATTTGTGGATATGAACCATTACTGGACCAGTTTCATGCTGCAAGGCGTGATCTTTCTGCTCTTGGAAGTGATAGCGATTGCCGCCTATGCCTACGTGGGGACGCGGCTGTCTGGCGTGATGCAAAATGCTCGGGGTTTGCGTTGGGTTAATCGCATCAGTGGCAGCATGATGATTGGTTTCGGGGTGATTCTTGCCATGGCCAGACGCTCCTGATGGTTGAACTTCGGTCATGAGCTCTTAAAAAGCCCTCGTAAAGAGGGCTTTTTTTAGGTGATCGATACCAGCGGGGGCAATTCAAGATATTTTTGGCTTATGCAGCGCTTTAACATTGCGGCCGAAATTTCTCTTCACTTGCCGGCCGGGAACTTCACGCTGTTCTGTGCGTCTATTTGTACAGGGTAAACGCTTAATATGCCCATAAATACTTGTAGTTTGAAATTTTTTTGTTAGGATAAAAACTCGTTCTAGGCTTTCTCGATTAAAGAAATACAAGGAGGTTTGGATATGAATGACACGCCCATGAACTGGCCCAGTGATTTTCCGAGTAAACATGATTCGCTGTAGCGTTTTAAAAAAATAAACGGAGACCATTAACCAGCCTAGCCGCCTACCCAGGCGGCTTTTTCATGTCTGTGAGTTTTTCTTTTTTAATCGTTTTTCGTGTTTCGTTTTGCTGATGATCATTTACTGGCTTTGATCCGGGTGCCGGGCCCCTGATGCTTAGTTCTGATTTTCATTCACCCTTATTTGCCATCTAGCCGACGGGGATTGCTAAGGGGGCAAGGCGCGGACGGCGGTTTGCATGTTCAAGCCCCCGGGGCAATGCATTCGCTTGTAAGATGGCCCCTGCTTAAGCCTCTATGCTATTTTCTTTCTTTTTCCTGATATCGATCCCGCCTTGTCGCCACCTGTCTCTTCTCCCGCTCGACGTATTACCATCCGCGATGTCGCTAAAGCGGCCGGTGTGTCGCTGACGACGGTATCCCATGCCTTGAATGATCGGGGTGTAGTGGACCCCTTAACCCGGGCGCGCGTCAAACAGCTGGCCGCTGAGATGGGCTACCGACCTAATGTACGAGCACAGCGCCTGCGCTCTGGTTCTGCCAACAGTATTGCTTTGGTTTCATCCATGCCCTTTGCGGTCTCGGGCGGAGTATCGCGGCTGGGTTTCATGATGGAAGTGGCAGGGATTGCCGCCGAGGCCGCAATGCGCCGTGGTTTAGCACTGGTATTTGTTCCCCCGCTGGAAAATGCCCAGGCCTTTCTGGAAGGCTTGGATATTGATGGGGCAATTTTGCTTGAGCCCATGACGGACGATCCCAACATCCGCCTCTTGCAAGACCGGGGTGTGGCATTGGTGTCAATTGGCCGTCAAGGCGGAGGAGCCACAGGCATTCCTTTTGTGGACCTGCAGTCCACAGCCACGGCCCACTTACTCTTGGACCATCTGTGGGAGCAGGGCCGCCGACGCATTGCTTTAGTGCAAAGCAGTGCCGCGCGGGATTCTTATGCCAGTCATAAAAAGGCATATGAGAGTTTCGCTGCTGCCCATGGCATGCCTTTGCGATATATGCAGGTTGAGGAAAACCAGGGGGAAGAAGGGGGCTATGCAGCCTGCGCGGAATTATTAGCCCAGCATCCTGATACCGATGCACTGTGTGTGCCGGTTGATGCTTTTGCAGTGGGGGCCTTGGCCGCCGTACAGAAAGCAGGTTTGCGCGTCCCGCAGGATGTGATGATTGCCACTCGCTACGATGGTTTGCGGGCTCGCACGGCAGAGCCCGCGTTGACCGCAGTTGATTTGCATCTGGAGCAAGTGGCTACCTTGGCAGTGGAACTGCTGTTTGAACATTTGTCCGGCGACAAGAGTCGATTGTCCGCGGTGGGCCCCAAGCCAGCGCTCAGGGCCCGCGCCTCGACACAGCTCGCGGATTAACTGGCCAACATCACGGCAATGCCCGAGACGGTAGCAAAGACCAGTACCCCAACGCGTAAATGCGCTTGATTCAGTCTGTGATGCACCAGATGGCTTAAACCCATGCCCAGCAGTAAGGCGGGCAGACACAGCACGGCATAGCTCAGATGTGACCAGGCCAAGGTGCCTGAAATCCCCAGCACGATCAGGGAGATCACTTCACCGACCAGAAAGCATAAAGCGACGGTAGAGCGCAAGGTTGCCACGGGGGCGTGTTGATACACCAGTGCCAAAGGCGGGCCGCCGATGCCGGTGGCGGTTTCCGTGATTCCCGTGACCAGACCCGTGGCGATAAAGGCTTTTTTGCCGGGTGTAAAGTGGGGGGCCAGGACGGAGGCCAACACCGCCAGCAAGGTGCTGATTCCCACAAACTGGTTGAGCCAGTAGGTAGACAGCACCAGCAGGATGCCCAAGCCCGCAAAAGTGCCTGCAAATCGTCCTGCTGTAATCCACGCTGCGCCGCTGCGATCAACGGCCTCTTTTTCGCGCCAGGCCACATAGGCATTCAGCGGCAACATCAGAAATAGCAGAGCACCCGGAATGGCTTGGGGATGGACCAGAGCCAACACCGGCACCACGATCAGGGCAAAACCCATGCCGCTGGCCCCCTGAATAAATGCGCCGGCTAGCACAGCAGCAAAAGCGATGAGCAAGCCTGTCGTCATGCTATTGCCTTCTCTTGTGCCGCGTGGCGCGCAAGATGTTCGGTGGAGGGGGCATGCAGCTTGCGAATATCAGATTGCGCCACCGCATGGCGCGCCAGTTCTCGTACTTCTTCCAACAGGGGCACTGGGTCCCAATCTACCGGCCGACCTTCCCACAAGCGCAGCTTGCCTTGGACGACGACGGCTCGGATCTGGTCTCGGGCAGCAACACGAACCAGCTCCCAAGGCAGGTCCCAGGAAGGGGTCATCTCGGGAACTTGCAGATCGACCAGTAAAAAGTCTGCTTGTGCACCGACGCGAATTTGTCCAGTTTCTTGGCCCAGGCCGATTACCTCCGCGCCGCCTCGGGTGGCCATATCCAGCCAAGTCCAACCCGCGCCACATGATGAGTCCCCCACCATCATGCCAAAGGCAAAGCGTTGAGCTGCCTCCCCATAATCCATCATGCGAAAGGCGTCGCTGCGAGTGCCGTCTGTGCCCATACCCAAGCGTATGCCTTGAACTCGCATCGCCTCCGCCGGGGCGACTGCGTTGCCTTTCCAGGCGCTGGCCACCGGGTTATAGGAAACGGCTGCATTGGAGTCGGCCAATAAGCGGATTTCGCCCGGTGTGACCAGGGTCGCGTGGGCCAGCAGTGATGCAGGCCCCAAAGCACCAATATGGGCCAGATGTTCTATAGGGCGGCGGCCGTGTGCGTTCAAAGAACGCTCCACTGCAACCAGGTGCTCATTGGCATGTGTCTGAAACACGCGGCCTGCCTCTTCACTCATGGCGTAAATACGATGCAACATGGCATCACTGGCGGCTTCTGGAATGGAGATAGCCAGCGAGGGGCTGATCAAATCGTGGTGCTCCCAGTGCTGTAAATGGGCTTGGGCTCGGGCCAGAATGGGCTCGGCGTCCAATAGTACCGCGCTGTGCTTGTCGTTGCAGATCAGGCCCAGCACACAACGAATGCCTACGTCGGAGGTGGCCTCAACAATGGCATCCAGATCCTCGGATGAGCGTGTGCCGGCATCGCATACCGTCGTAAAACCACCGCGTAACGCTTCCAGCGAAGCCAGCTTGCTGGAGGCATATAGATGGCGCGCGTTCAAGGTGCTTTCCAAAGGCACCCACACGCGGCGAAAGATCTCCGAGGGCTCGCCGTATACCAGGGACTTGCCGTAGGACTGGGTGACGTGATGATGGGCATCCACAAAGCCGGGCATCAGCAAGTGGCCGGGCAAGGAGAGCCGTGGCAGTTCCGGATGGCGTGCTGTGATGTCTTGCACGGTGCCTATATCGCTAAAGCGGCCCTGTTCAAGGACAACTGCGTGCCCTGTGACCGGGCCGTGGGGCAGCAAGAGGTGCTCGGGCTCCAGGATACGGGCCTGGGCAAAATCGGTGGACGTGAATAGAGAAGCGTTATTCATGACACAGCTCATTAAGAATGTTGAAGAGGGGTGGTGTTGCGGGGACCTTGACCAAGGTGAATGAACAAGTAGTTCAGGACGGCAGCCGTCAAGGCACCCATGGCGACGCCATTGGAGAGCAGCAGGCGCAATTGGGAGGGCAGTTGGTCGTAAATACCGGGCACAACAATGGGCAGCAAACCAATTGCCAAGGCAGTCGCCACGACGTACATGGCAGAGTGGCCTCGCAGATCAACCTTGCGCAGCATGTCTATGCCCATGGTGCCGACGATGGCAAACACCACCAGGCCAGTGGCACCAATCACGGCGGCCGGAATGACGCTGATCAGGGCGGACAGAGGCGAGAACACGCCGAACAGAATCAGGAACAAGCCACCAACAGCGGTGACATAACGGGATCGCACTTGAGTGGCACGGATGATGCCGATGTTCTCGCCGCTGGTAATGATCAAGGATGTGCCAAAGATCCCGCCTAATAAAGAAGCCAGACCGTCGCCCCTAATGGTGTTGGGAACTTGGGCTTGCTGTTCTGCTTCGCTTTCTTTGCCCAGCACTTCGTTCAGGGCAATGGTTTGGCCTGTGGCTTCGACCATGGAAATGACGGTAAACAGCAAAAGCGGCAAGGCAGCAATCAAGTCAAACGTGGGAGGGCCGAAAGGGAAGGGGGAAGGCAAGGCCAGAATAGGCCCACCACCGATTCCCTGCAGACTGATATCCCCCATCAAAGCGGCCGCCAGGGCACCTACAACCAGGCCCAGCAAGATTGCCAACTGACGACACATGCCTTTGAGCAAACGGGCAAAAAGCACTGTGGCAACGATGGTGATCAAGGCCAGCAGCAGATTATCGGTATTGCCAAAATTGGCCGAGCCGGGGGTGCCTGCAATCAGCTTGCCGGAAATCTGCGCCAGATTAATCGCCACCAGTAAAAGCATGGTGCCAATCACCAGGGCAGGGAAGTAACGCAAAAAGCGTTTGAAGATGGGCACGATCAAAAAGTACAGCAAGGCGGACAGAATCACTGCGCCCGAGGCGGTGGGCAAGTCCGATTGCTGGGCGATCAGGATGAACAAAATAATGGGCGCACCCCCTGGCAACATCACAAAGGGCAATTTGGCGCCTATGCCGGCGGGGCCAAAAGATTGGATCAAGGTGCCTATGCCACAGACCAAAAAGGTGGCGCTAAGCAGTTGAGTGGTCAGCGCGGCATCAAAGCCCAGTGCCTTGCTCATCAGGAACACGGCAGCGATGGGAGAAGCGGCCATGACCAATACGTGCTGTAGCCCGAAGGCAATCATGCGTTGGGGTGAATACAGCTCATCCACTTGCGCAGTGGGGGTGTCTTTCATTGTTGTCTCCTGTGCTGCTTTGCCTGGCCTCAAGGGGCCCGGCGCAGTCCTTTCGGTTCTTGTTAAATGTAGGGTTAAAACGATTTGGTTTGAATTTTATGCGTAACCAAAACGTTTTGGTAGTGTATTTGTGATTTTCTGCAGGCTTGATGCAGAAAGCAAATAATGATTATTGCTTTCTGCTGAATTGACAGAGAAGGTGGGCTAAACGAGCGCCTGTTTTGATGGGCTATTTACGCGCTTTGGCCGTGCTGCGACTTGCCGGCAGGCGCTCGAACCCGCAGAGGGCGGTAAGGCGTGCCGGGCCAGAAAAAATTGGGCGCGGTGCTGCAGGGTCGCGGAGCTTGCGTTCATGCTTGAAGGCGAAACTGGCGTTTTCCTGGATAAAAAAAGCAGCCAGTGTTGGCTGCCTTTATTGGGGTTTTCAGTAACAGGGTTTAATCGACGATGTACAGCGTGGCACCCGTTTTTGTAGAGGAGCGATGCGGCTCGGCATTGTCGGCAACGTGGTAGGACTGACCGGGTTCCAGCGTGAAGCGGCGCCCATCTTCCAGCTCGGTGTCCAGCTTGCCTTCCAGACACAACAGCATATGGCCTTTGACACACCAGTGATCCGCCAGATAGCCGGGGCTGTACTCCACCATGCGCACTCGGATGGGGCCAAACTGCTGCGTGCGCCATAGCGCCATGCCAGTTTCACCTTTGTGTTCGGTAGGGGGGATCTCAGACCAGTTAACGGTGCAAAAGGGCAGATTAGTGATATTCATGGCAATGCTTTCTTAAGGGAGACGGTTTGAAATAGTAGACCTGTTCAAGGCCCTTCGCTTGTTGGGCCTGTGGTTTTTCTTGATACAGGCGATTTCAATTTTGAATCTTGCTGACTATCTAAACTTGGGGACATCATGAATACTCCCGCTCAACAAGCGCATCAGGCGGTGCCTTGCATCTAATAAAGGGGAAGCATATGAGTCCGTATCAGTCATTTTTACCTGCACGTGCTCTGGGACGTTGGAGCTTGCTGGCTGCGGCTTTGCTGTTATCAGCGTGCAGTAGCGTATCCGAGCCATCCAGGCACTCTGCGCAGACGGCGGTGCCTCTGTCTGCGGCCGCCAAAACGGCTTCTACCTTGGGGACCCAATGGGGCGAAGGGCGCGAGTCGCGGGTCTATTCAGTACAGGCCCAACGTGTGGAGCCACAGCGAGATGAGCTGCAATTGGCCTATTCCGATGAAGCCAGTATTCGCCGGGCTTTAGGTTCAAATCTGGATGCGCAGCGCAGCATCTTGTTGGACAAGGGCAATGTGGAGCTGTCCGTTCACGATGCGCGGGACGCGCCTTTGCCTATCTATAGCCGTGTTGGCCAAAATAACTACCAACTGGCAGGTAAAGCGGGTGAGCGCTATGTCTTGGTCTACACCAACCGTAGCGGTACGCCGTATGAAATCATCACTAGCGTAGACGGTTTGGATGTCTTGTCTGGCAAACCAGGCAGCCGCAGTCATAACGGCTATATGTTGCAAGCTGGGGCTGTGTTGCGGATTGAGGGCTTTCGCAAAAGCGCCCAGGAAGTGGCCGCTTTCCGCTTTTCTGAAAAAGATCGGGCTTACGCAGCGAATAGCCCGGCCGGTGACAGCCGCAATGTCGGTGTGATTGGTACGGTCTTGTATGAAGTACGCCCCGTTGCGGCCCAGCCACCGGCAAGCCCGGCGCCTAATCCCTTTCCCGCTGACTCGGGCCCATACGCGGCGCCACCTCGTTATTGAGCCAGCTTTTGCTGAGCGTCGGATAGGCACTTGAGGCAGGCTAGTTGATCGTTACATGGCGTTTAAGCAGGGCACCGAGAGCGGGAAACTACGCTCTTGGTGCCCTTGAATGTCTCTGATAATGTGTGGCAGGACGATCACCTTGCAAGGGCTTGCCTGTGCCACCAGAGTTGATTCACCCAGAGCATTTTGTTCACGTACGCATCATTATCGGCATGGTGTTGGGGATCAGTATTTCCCGGCTGCTGGTTGGCGTTTCTGAATTCATTCAACACCCCAAGGCCAAGCGTATCTATCCCATTCATATGGGCTGGGTACTGTATTTGTTCCTGACCATTATTCATTTCTGGTGGTATGAGTTCAGCTTGGTCAAGGTACAGGTCTGGTCTTTTCAGCTGTATTTTTTCCTGATTCTGTACACCTGTGTGTTTGCCTTGATGGCGTCTTTGCTTTTTCCGTCCAGCCTGGCGGAATATAAGAGCTTTGAGGACTATTTTCAGACGCGGCGGCGCTCGCTCTATGGGCTTTTTGTGCTGCTGCAGATCATGGATCTGATTGATACCGCGATCAAGGGCAAGCAGTATTTCCTGAGTCTGGGCATCGAGTATCCCTTGCAGCAGCTTGTGCTGATTGCCTTGGGAATTGTCGCCATGGTGGTGCAGAGCAAACGCTATCAAGCCATCTTTGTATTTCTAACCCTGGTCTACAAAGGGCAGTGGATTTTCCGCCTGTACGACATTCTGAATTAAGAGGTCATTTCCGGGCTGTCAGCTCTTTCTGCGCTTCTTGTCTTTCGTCTATTTGCGGGGTCGGCTGTACGCTGCAACCCCAGCGCTACGTTTCACCAGGCTTTTCTAAGGCTTCCCGGCCCGTTTTGTGCAGATCGCTTATAGGGTGACCAAAGATTATCTTTAGCGGAACTGTCGTCGTGGCTGGGCTAGAATCGCCCTTTCAGCTGTGTTCTTGGAGATCTGAACAACATGGATGGCTCTTTTACTTTTGTAGTGGTAGTGGCGTTTTTGGCGCTGGTCGTGATTATGGCTGGGGTCAAAGTGGTGCCGCAGGGCCAGCAGTGGACCGTGGAGCGCTTTGGCCGCTACACCCGCACACTGACTCCGGGTCTGTCTTTATTAGTCCCTTTTATGGACCGCGTCGGTCGAAAGCTCAAGATGATGGAGTCGGTGCTGGACGTTCCCTCGCAAAATGTCATTTCTCGCGATAACGTTGCGGTCACCGCTGACGGGGTGGTGTTTTATCGCATCGACAATGCAGCGCAGGCGGCCTATGAAATCGACCATCTGGAGCCGGCCATCGTTAACCTGACTACGACCAATCTGCGCTCGGTGCTGGGGTCGATGGAACTGGACAATATGCTGTCCAACCGGGAAATGATCAATGATCGCCTTCTGGCTGCTGTGGATGCGGCCACGACCCCTTGGGGCGTGAAGGTGACGCGGGTGGAAATTCGCGATTTGAATATGGCCCCGGAATTGCAGGAAGCCATGAATTTGCAAATGACTGCCGAGCGTCATCGCCGAGCTGTCGTGACCAAGGCCAGCGGCCAGAAAGAGGCGGAAGTGCTGCAAGCCGAAGGTGAAAAGCAGGCGGCTGTTTTGCGTGCGGAAGGTGAAAAACAGTCTGCTATTTTGCGTGCCGAAGCTCGAGAACGTGAAGCTCAAGCAGAAGCACGTGCCACCCGCGAGGTGTCCGAGGCCATTCAAGAGGGTGATGTGCAAGCACTGCAGTACTTTGTTGGCTTGAAGTATGTAGAAGCGTTGCGTGATATTGGCAATGGTCCTAATAGCAAGCTGGTCTTGATGCCCTTGGAAGCTAGCGGCATTACTGGTGCCGTTGCCGGTGTGACTGAGCTGCTCAAGGCCTCCGGTGTGAAGCCGGGGCAGGGTTAAGCGGGCGGCTGGAGGTGCTGATCTTGGCATTTATCTTTGATTCTTTTTGGTATTGGCTGGTCGCCGGCGTCTTGCTGATCGCTGCCGAGGTCCTGGTCTCCGGCGTCTATCTGCTGTGGTTTGGGCTGGGGGCGCTGACCGTGGGCTTGTTTACCGCGATCTGGCCCGATGCGCCTTCCTGGTTGCAGTGGCTGATCCTGGCTATTGCCATGCTGGGCTGGGTGATTGTGGGTGTGCGCTGGCAGCGCCGCAGTCGTGCGAACCAGCCAGATATTCTGAACACGGGCTTGAGTGCTTATGTGGGTGCCCGCGCGCAGGTCAGCGAAACGTTTATCAATGGTCGCGGGCGCATTCGTTTAAACGACAGCTATTACAGTGCTACGGCTACTCAGGATCTGGAGCAGGGCACGTCAGTAATCGTTTTGACGGTGGAAGGCGCTCACATGCGTGTTCAGGCTGTTGAGTAAAGCAAGTAATAAAAATTGAGATGTAAGGCAATGATGAACAATCGCTACGGCAAGCTGGCTTCTTTGGTGTATCACCTGGACAAGCCAATCGGACGTTCCTTCGGGGATGTTGAATACTATCAAGCGCGTCTACAGGGCATCACTGGCCCGATTCTGGAGCCCGCCGTCGGGACGGGCCGCATTTTGATTCCTCTGCTGCAAGCAGGACTGGATGTCAGCGGCTTTGACCTGTCTCAGGAGATGCTGGACTACTGCCAGCGGGAGCTGGAACTGAGGTCCTTGAACGCCAAGCTTTCTCTGGCTGGATTTACGGATTACAGCGTGGATCGTCCCTTGGATGCTGTGATCGTGCCGGCAGGCTCTTTCCAGTTACTGGATTCGTTTGAGCAAGGCATTAGCGCCTTACGTCGTTTTCATGCCGACTTGAAAACAGGTGGGCGTTTGCTGCTGGACTTGGACCCGGTGGCCGCTATTGTGAATGTGAATCCGGGCATGCGCACGTGGTCCGCCCCGTCGCACGGCTTGATTACCTTGAATGCCGCGGCTCTGGAAAAGGATTTCTGCGCTCAAGTGACTCGCGAAATGCATCGCTACGAATTGTGGCAGCAAGGCGTGTTGCTGGAGACCCAACTGGAACAGTTTTCCTTGCGCTGGTGGGGTCTGGACGAAATGCGCATGGCGCTTGAGCAGATCGGGTTTGGCGACATCGTAGTCTCGGGTGGCTATCAGTACGGCAAGCCGCCCCAAGATACCGATGGGATCATCACATTTGAAGCGCGCAAGCGGTAAGCAGGGTGACTACAGCCATTACCGTTCTGGAAATGGCTGTAATTTGAGACCGACTCCCTATCTTCAAAGTGCGCTCAATGAACCCTGACTCCGTTTCAACGGCATTACCGTGTGCAGCCCAGGCGGAGCCTTCCCTTAGCGGTCGGTCAAATAGCTCTTTTCTGCCTTTCAGGGGCGCGAGCTATCAACGCCGCTTGGCTGTATTACTTCACGCTTTTTTACTGAGCTTCGCTGCTGGGCCGAGCCTAGCGTCCCAAGGCCAAAGTCTTGTTCAGGACGAGCAGGGTTGGGTGTATGTGGACGAACGCGGCCAGCCTATTGTGCGCCCCTTTATTTACGACAATGGACCGGATTATTTTGAGGAAGGCTTAGCCCGTTTCGTGTCCGAGGGAAAAATGGGGTTTTTTGACCAGGCTCTGAATATTCAGATTCCCGCCCGTTATGACTTTGCTTTTCCCTTTCTTGAAGGCAAGGCAAAAGTGGGCATGGATTGTCAGTTGCGCCCTCAGGGTGAGCATCATCTGGTTCGTTGTCAGCAGTGGGAAATGATCTCTAATCCTTTGCGAAAGCAGAAGAATCGACCCTTGAAGTAAGCGGCCCACAGTACACTGCAAGACAGATTTATCCGGAGAGCACGATGAAGAAATGGGGAATACTGGCTGTGGCCGGTCTTTTGTCCGCCTGCGCCAATCAAGCCACAACGCAGCCACCTGTTGGTATTGCGAACCCGGCTTCGGCATATTGCGTGGAAAAAGGCGGTCGCCTGGATATTGTGGATACGCCCAAGGGGCAGGTAGGTATGTGTACCTTGCCGGATGGCTCGGTCATCGAGGAATGGGAGCTGATGCGCCGTGATCATCCATCGGGCAAGCTCTGATTTCTAGCGCTTTAGCTTCTATACGGGCCTATGCTGCCAAGCACAGGCCCGTTGTTATTTTGGCTGGCAAGAATCAGCGTTCGATGCGTACTTCAAAGTAGGCTTCAGACTCGCCCAGGTCCCGGAAGCCATCGCTCATGGCGCGTGTGGCAGCAGCGATCCATTTCTTGGCCAGCGTAATGTCAGTCTCGGATAATTCCGTCTCTGCCGTTTCTTCGGCCAATTGCCAGGCACGGTAGGCTTGGACCACTGCCTCGGGCCCTTGCATGGCTTTTTCCAAGGTGCGGCGAAAACGCTCCTCAGCCTCGCGGCGGCCGCGGTCGGTAATATCAGAAGGAGCGTCGTGCAAAGTGATGGTATAGGACATGATGCTTCTTTTTTGCTGTATGGATAAACAGTAATTTAGCATGCCTTTTTAGCTTAAGCTAGATTTTTATGATGCCTGTTGCATCAACTATTAGCCGGCTTCTTGACACCCCTTATAGGCTCTGGGAATAAGCGGTTGTCGCTGTCCCCTAATCAGGCGTCCCAGACTTCAGCTTCAGTCATAGGCCGCCTCGTTGAGCTCCTAGGTATACTGCCACAAATACGTTCCCGCTCTCTATTTAACGCTCGAGGTGCATGGTGCAGGTAGTAGCGATTGGCAGTATTACCGTTGATATCGTAGTCTCCGATATGCCTGCCGAATTGGCGCGTGGCGACAAGCAGGAGGTGGGGGCGATCGATTTGTATCCAGGCGGCGGTGCCTTGAATGCAACGGCGGGCTTCATGAGTCAGGGCGAGTCTGTGCGACTGCTGGGGGCGCTAGGGCGAGATGGTTTAGGCGAGCGCTTGCATGCTCATATCGAACAGCTTGGGATCGATGTTGGCAGTGTGCAGATCTGCGCAGACCAGCCCACGGGCAAGGCCATCGTGTTGGTAGGCCCATCAGGAAGCGCTTCGGTATTGGCGAGACGTGGCGCAAATGCCTGCTTGAGTATTCAACCACAGGACCTGTCGGCGGATTTGATCTACGTTGCTCCCCTGGCCTTGCAGCCTATGGAGAGTCTGGCCCAGGCTTTGGCGCAGGTAAGGCAAGCAGAGCAGGGTTGTTTGGCGCTTAATCCCAGTGTCGCCTGCTTGCGACAGCAAGGAGAGGGATTCAAGCAAGTCTATGCTCGCAGCGATGTGCTGGGCCTGAACGCTGTGGAAGCGCAAATGCTGGCCGGGATTCCGGGTGCGGATATTCAGCTGGATTTGTCAGCTGGGCAAGCGAGTGAGCTGGCTACCCGCTTGCAACATCACCCGCGTCAGGCGCTACTGATTACTTTGGGGGTAGAGGGTGCCGTCCTGGCCTTTGACGGGCAACAGTACTTTGAGCCCGCTTGCAAGCTTAGCGTGCGCTCGACCGTAGGGGCGGGCGACGCTTTTCTATCCAGTTTTGCATTGGCCTGGAAACGCGGTATGGCACCGCCCCAGGCTTTGCAGTTTGCCAGTCAGGCGGCGGCGGCACGTTTAGAGCAGTGGGCTGCCAATGCCTTTCCGCCCTTATTCGGGCAAGATACAGATGAAGTAGTGGTTTTATAAATAAAAACGACAGCACAAAGGAGGGGATGCCATGGCGACCACCATCATTATTGTGGGCTTGTATCTGCTGGTGACTGTTTTATTGGGTGTCACCCTTTTTTATACCCGGCCCAAAAGCTGGAAGCGGGACACAGGCTTATTAATGATTACTCCTTTGGCAGTACCGGTGGTTTACGCCCTGGTGACTGTCCTGAATCGCTAGCCAAATCCTGGCGGCGCTGCGTCACAAGCGACCTTATATTGCGCTTTATGAGTTTTTGTTGTGATTTTTGCTATATCGGTAAGCCCGTGTAGCTTGATCATGCCCTTTGTGTCGCTGCTGTGTCGGATCTTGACAATCGTTGACTTCATGTTCTGAGAGCTGGCCGTTACCATTATCTCAAGCTTGTGTTTTGTTGGGATTTTGGGATGTACACCATGATTAATGCCTCGAACTTGATCGATTATGTACCCGTGGTGTTAATGCTGGCTGGCTGCGGGATTCTTGGCTTTATTCTGTTGTCTTTCTGGCTGCACCGCTCTTGATTGAGCCCCGGCTGTGTTGCACTTTGCAATACACCACCCACATTTACGCTTGATTTCTTCTCTATTGCTTACTGAACGTGTTGCTTTTGCTGCACGATCGTCACCACGCACTTCCACCGTCAAGCAAGTGTAGTAAGCTATTTTCACGATCTGTTTCGCGACCAGCGCTTTCATGCTTGTTTCAAGCCTGCGCTAACAGCAGACGCTGCCCACTGGGCCATTTCACTAGATGGCTTTTCGGCACCCGAATCAATCAGGTCAAGGAGAAGGAAATCATGTTTTTCCGCTTAGTATCCGCCTGCGCAGGCTCTTTGGTGTTATCGGCTTGCGCCAACACCACCCAGAGCACCAAACCCGTGGCTCAAGCCAATCTGGCCTCCACCTTCTGTCAGCGTATGGGTGGGCAAACCATCGTCCATGAAAGTGTGCGGGGTGCCTATGGAACCTGTCTGATGCAAGATGGCAGCGAGTCCGAAGAATGGGCCTTTTACCGTAGCTGGTATCCCCGAATGGACTGAATTCTTCACCAATTGTGGTTTTTGTGGCGATACTGCGCCGCGATAGTGGGCGAAGGTGATAAACTTAAGCAATCAAATGTGTTATTTGGGAAGCAGAATCTTATGAAATCAACGCGAACTACCCGTCGGCAAATCTAGCCGTGGCCGCGTAGCGTTTCGTTTGCTTTCCAAGAACGTTCAATTCAAAAGCGCGGCCTTTTCAAGGCCGCG
>SMEN01000612.1_pt1 | contig 24079 bp, 22 predicted proteins | sample 2456271 | NCBI WGS metagenome assembly SMEN01 (sample SAMN10132593, study PRJNA489261) | soil metagenome | isolation source: day1 control-loamy sand soil ammended with raw manure from dairy cow... | place: USA | collected 2015-04-01 | reverse complement strand
TCGAGCTCGGCAAGCTGTTCGGCTTCGGATCCTGCGCGAACACGATCCAAGTCTTCGACGCGCAGGAGAAAATCGCGTCCAGTGGAACGGGCGAAAAGCCAAGCCAGGACTGCCTCATGCACCTGCCAGAGCCCATCTACCCTTGCTACCTTCCGGTCCTGGGGGAGTTCAACAGGATGACACCACACGAGGGGTCACCAAAAATACTACCCGAGGAAGGGGTGTGTATAAAAATCGTAAGGCGTGCGCTTGCTCTCACCGGTTGCCCGGAGTAGAAGTGAACGAAAATTTTGATCAGATTCCTCACGCGGTTCGTAACCCCAGCGGCCAACGGGTGGCATTTTGATGACGGGAGAGAAATCTGAGGCAAATTTTTGATCAGAAAATTGGCCAGATGAAGGTTGGTCAAGAGCGACTGGGAGGGTGAAATGCTCTAGCACTCGCGAGGCGCTGAAGGAAAAAATCTGGTCAAAATTTTTAGATGGGCACTGCCTGAGCCACCGTGTTCGCGCAGGACGGGCGAGCTGGCCGAAACAGTGAGGAAGGATTCTGAACAAAAAAATTGATCAGAAACACAACTCAGTCGGGCAGTGGATCTGCTGGCTTGGGACGAAGGCTGAGGCGAACTGAGCAAGAAATTTGATCAGAATTCGTCATGGCGCGGCAACGCTGACCGCTGTTTCTGCTTGAGCCGCAGATAGTCAGAGCCGTTGCGTATTGTGATTGGGGATTTTGTTGGTTAGCCAGGAACACATGGCGAACTAAGCCCTTCAACGTGGGTGCTCGTTTTTCCGGAGGAGCGTTTTTGTCGTCCTACTGGCTGTCGAAAGAACTGGAAGTCTGGATTCCTGATCAAAAAAATTGATCAGATTCACTTCACTGGGCAGTACCACTGCGGAGTCTAGCCAGCTGCAGCTTCCGGAGGGTCGTACCAGCCAAGTACTCTGCGAACGCGATCAGTCATCTCAACTTCGGGAAGGACTGGTGTTTGGCTCTTCTCGAAGTCGAAGTTCTGAACCGTTTTCACGCTTCCCGGAACTTCTAGGCAGACGATTCCATTCGGGGTGCGCCAGCTGACAGAGCCATCTGGACGATAGGTTACTTCCCAACCCAAAGCGTGCTTGAACAGCTGATGCCTTTTGCAAAGTAGCTCGGTGTTCGTACGCGATGTGTGGCCTCCCTGAGCCCAACCGTCGATATGGTCAGCCTCGGACTGTTCGGCCAGCCGATTGCAGCCTGGGAAACGACATTGAACGTCGCGGAAACGTAGAAGATCCTTGAGAGCCTTGCTTGGACGGTACTTTTCCCGGGCGACATCAATCGCGGCGCCGGTCCAGGGATCGGTTAGTACCTTGATGAACGAGGGCGCTTCCTGCGCGATCTTCAATGCAGTGCCAATGGGTATGGGGCCGTAACCTTCCAGCTCGGCAAGGGCTTTCTTGGGATCCGCCAACATTTCCAAGGCAGGAATCGTTACGGCAACGCGGGCTTTCAACGGAGTGCCATTGCTGTCCGGCCATCCATCGATCATTGCATCCCGGAAAATATCGGCTCGGCGTTGACGTTCGGTCCGTTCATCATCCTCATCCACATTCGTTACGGCGAACCAGTTGACGGTGTTGACCATGCTGAAAATATCTTCCGCAGGAAGATACACCTGCAAAGTGGCCATGCCATTTTCGTCCGCCCACCACGTCACGGAGCGGAGCTCACGGGCCTCCTTGTGCCGTTCGTCAAGGGGTTTCGGATGGAGCCGCTCTCGCATGCGGCGAGCTCGTTGAGAGATCGCTGAATCAGTTGCCGTCTTAGCCAGAGGGAGCAACACATGTTCCATCTGCTTGATGTCTTCAGGGTCCAAGTCTTGAGATTGCTTGACTATTTCTCTGGCTGCTTTGGTAGTGATCTCACCGTTGGCCAGGGCCGAAAGGGTATCGACGCATAGATTGCGAAGACCTTCCGCCGTAAACAGCTTGCCTTGAATGTGTGTTTCCGAATCACGCATGGCAATCGCTGCTTCGGCGATGAAAGAGGACCTGACCGTGATCTCGTCAGCCAAATTGACGCCGTAGTACTTGGCGGAAAGCTGCTGGGCTTGATCGTCACCTTGATCGAGCAGGGACTCTTGGACACCCCGGCTGGTAGCTTCGCGGGCGCACATTTCCAAGGTGTCTGCCATGAGGGATGCTTCGGCTGCATCCAGCATGCTTCGAAGCCGGCCGATGATTTCAAGGCGTTTCATTCCGTCTGCTGGCGAATCCGCTGGCGGAAGGTTGTATAAATCCAAGGCTGTCGAAGCGAATTTATTGAAGAACTTATGCTGGTCGAGCTCCCCATCCCACACTCCTCCTGAGCCAAAATTCATTCGAAGGCCAGGAGGATACATCGGTAGACGATGAGCATCATCGTCGCTGTGAAATACCTCTCTTTTGCTCATGTTATTGAGTATCCTCCCTGCCACGGACAGTTTGGAGGAGCCGGTTTCAATGTGGGGAAAGCGCGAAAAAACGCCAAATCTAGAGGATTACGATGTTGAGTGGAGTGAGTTTTGCCGGCGCGCTGCCTTCGATTCGTGATTGAGCGGAAATTTAGATATGCTTGATTCTGCTCCACGGAGCAAAATGAGGAGGATTCGCCTAGCGGCCTATGGCGCACGCCTGGAACGCGTGTTGGGTTAACGCCCTCAGGGGTTCAAATCCCCTATCCTCCGCCATTGGAAAGCCCCCGAGAAATCGGGGGTTTTTTCGTTTAATTCCACTTGCATGTGATCTCAGGAATGCGGGGTTCCCCGAAGCGAACCAGCATGGTCTTGGACTGTCAGCTGGTTTACTGGAACAACCCCTCACCGGCATGCTGACCCGAGCCAAGTGAGTCATCTGCTGGTTTCCATGCGATCCATGATTCTGCCCTGGAATTCCGGGTCTGGACAGCATCCAGAATGAGCATTTTGCCCGATTTGCTGACAACTTCCAGTTTTGGCCGCATTGGCGGGAGATCGGCGTATCATCCGAGGCGAAGGTGGACATCCAAGGTCTGCCGGTGGAGTGGGAAGTCGTGGGCCATGTCCGTAGTCATCAGTGAGATTGCCGTTGATTGCCAAAATCCAATGCTCGTTGCCAAGTTCTGGTGTGAAGTTCTGGGTTTTGAAGTTCGAGAGGAAGCCGTTGGTCTGGTGACCATTGGGCGGTGCGGAGGCGGGCCAAACGAAGTGGTTATCTGTTTCGCGCAGGTGCCGGAGAAAAAGAGCATCAAGAACCGGTTGCATCTTGACCTTAGGCCGAAAGATACTTCGCAACAGGACGAGGTTGACCGAGTGCTGGCGCTGGGGGCGCAATACGCAGACGTCGGTCAGGACGATGACGAGGACTGGGTCGTTCTTTATGACCCGGAAGGTAACGAGTTCTGCGTGCTCTCCGGTAGCATTTAGTCCACGCAGCGGTCTGTAACGTTAGGCCGCCGCGATCGCCTTAACAGGGGATTGGGGAAAAACGTGGTTGGGGAAATAGCAAAGGCGGTCGTCATTGAGTATGACGAGGCCGTGCGTGGAAAGATGACAACACTGCTTCGGCAGATCGGGTTTGCCATACAAGAGGAGTCCAGCGGGCAACGGGGTGTTGCGCTGGCCCAGAGGGCAAAGCCGGATCTCGTTGTCGTCGGCTTTGGCCTGCCCGATATCGACGGGATCGAAACGATACGCCGTGTGAGCGCCAATCTTGATGCGTACGTGTTGGCCGTGATGGACATCAGCGAAGAGATTGAGGTGGTCTTGGCGTTCGATGCGGGAGCGGATGGGTGTTCTCCGAAGCCCCTGCGTGAACGTGAATTCCGGGCCAGAATAGATTCGTTCTCGCGCCGGCAGGCCCGGATCAATCAGATGATCAGCGACAGGCAGGGTTCTGCCGTGAAAGTGCTCAGCCACGGCGCACTGCGACTGGACTCTTCAACGTGGGAAGTTCATCTGGACGGTGTTCCCATTGTCTTGACGGCTACCGAATTCGCTCTCCTCCATGTGTTGATGCAGGTTCCGGGCAGGGTGCGGAGCAAGAAAGAGCTTGCCCGAAGGGTCAGTCTCGACAACGACGATCTTGAGCATGGCTATGTTTCCGACTCGGACGTTCGAAGTATTGAGGTGCACATAGCTAACCTCCGACGCAAGCTAGGTGACTCTGCGCGTTCTTCACTGTGGATTGAGACAGTCAGAGGGGTTGGATACAGATTGGTAAATGACCCCGGTTCATACTAGTGATACCTGTAGCCTTTTAAAACTACTCTTTAGACTTTCATATGCTTGATGCAATCTTGAGCTAATTGATAACACAGCTTAAGTGTGATCTTGCACAATGAGTCCCATGGCCGAAGGGCCTAGCGGGAACTATGAAACTGAACGATGGCTGGGTTTTGGGGGAATAGCCAAATCGCCTTGGGGGAGGCGTCGGGTAAGACAGAAAGCTCGCGGAAAACGTGAAGACTTCGATGCGGTGGCGCAATACCCCGTCGAAGTCTTCACGTTTATTTTTGTTTATCCGAGCTCTTCTTGAGCCGCTAAGGCTAGGCTGTGGCCCTGTTCTGGACCAGCTGCGGGTAGTGGATCGCGGCAGTCTGCGGATGGGCGCGCAGCCAACCCTTGAGGACATTGGCCCCGTATGAGGCGAGCATCGGGTTGTGCGGATCGTCGGAGACGCCGCGGGCGTCTGCGGCCAGCTCAGCCGGCAGCTCGACCTTGTCGATGACCGCGTCCAAGCGCGGGGAGTAGAAGAATGGCACCGAGTAGCGGTCAACGTTGGCTGGCGGGGCAATCACTCGGTGGATAGTCGCCATCAGGTAGCCGTCGGTGGCGACTTCGAGCATTTCACCCAGGTTCACGACGAGTGCCCCGGGAGTCGGAGGAACCTCGATCCATGAATCCTGGCCGTAGGGCTGTACCTGCAGCCCGCCAACCTGGTCCTGCAGCAGCAGGGTGACGAAGCCGTAGTCCGCGTGCAGGCCGACGCCCTGGTTTCCTGCCTCCGGCACGATCCCGCCGCCCACGTAGTGCACCAGCTTGCCCATCCAGGCTGGAGCCCCTGAGAACGGCTCGTCGAAGTAGTCCTCGCCAAGGCCCAGGCCCACGGAAATCGCGGAGAGCAGTTCGTGCCCGGTGCGGTTCATCAGCTCGGCCCATTCCATGGCGCGTTCGCGCAGCTGGGGGAAGTCTTCGGGGAACTGGTTGCGGCCCTGCAGATTCAAGTACGGCTTGTCGGCCGGCACTACGGCCAGCGGCTCGCGGTCCGGACCGTAGTCGATCTGTTCACGGGAATCGGCGCGGCCGCGGGTGATCTCGGTGCCCAAGCGGGTGTAGCCGCGGAACTGGGCGCTGTTGCGGTTGTCGAGCGCGATCTTCTCGTCGACCGGCTTCGCGAAGAACTCGGCAACCGTGTCCAGCAGTTCCTGATCCTGGTTGGCGCGCGAGGCGTACCCGACGATCTGGAAGAAGCCGACGCGGTGGGCAGCGTCGAGCAGTGCGGCAACGAACTCGGGATTGAACGTGCCATCGGCATTCCGGGAAGTGGAGATATCAAGGACTGGGATCTCGGTTACTACGTTGTTCATAACCCTAGGGTGCACCCGTTCGGTGGATTGTTACTATCTAAAATTACGCACCGTTCCGCCACGTTTCCGCCGTCGTAACAATCCTTGCCAAGGCCTGTTTCCGGGCGCATAATTTGCGCTTGCGGGGCCCGGTGGATGGATCTGGCTGTGAAGCGGATGCTTGAGGTTCTCGATTCGGCATCGCCCCGTTCGACGTGGATAATGCCCGATTCGGCGCCTGGGCCGGCGAACGCGTCGCTGAATCAGGTAATTTGTTACGCGGTTCCCTATGCTTGAAAGGGTGATTTTCCGAGCCGTGGGCGATTCGCGTCCGTACCCCGAGCACGAGCTGTCCAGCCCCCGCGACTGGAGCGCCGTCCCGCCTTCGCAGGTCAAGCTCGACCAGCTGGTAACCACCAAGTCAACGCTTGATCTGGAGACGTTGCTCTCCGAGGATTCAACGTTTTTCGGCGACCTGTTCCCGCACGTCGTGCGCTACCGGAACGTGCTGTATCTGGAGGACGGGCTGCACCGGGCGCTGCGTTCGGCGCTGCACCACCGGTCGGTGATCCATGCCAGGGTCTTGGATCTCGACGCGGATTAGGTAAGCTGTCGCCACAAAGGGTAGCTGCCTGAAAGTGGGTGCGATGATGCACGAACGCGAGGATCCTGCGACGTTGCGCGGGGCCCACATCGTTGGCGAGCGCGAGCTGAGCTTCGTGTCCAGCGCCCAGGCCAAGCGCACTGCCCGCAGGCGCCAGAACGTCATCTTCTCGATCATGGCCATCGCGGTGCTCGTGGCGTTCATCGCCGCCACCCTGTCCTTCACCGGAGTGCTGAAGATCGGCGGCAGGCCCACGCCGGTGCAGGCCGACGAGCAGCCGGCCGAGCAGATCGCCAACCCGGCCTGCCCCACCTCCATTTTCAACTACCAGGACCCTGCGAGCTTCAAGGTGCGCGTGCTGAACACGACCACCATTTCGGGGCTGGCGGGCAGAACCGCCGAGACGCTGAAGAATCGTGGTTTCCAGATCTCGGCGACCACCTCGGGGCTGGACAGGTACGAGGACAAGGTCGCCGTGGTGCTGGCCGGGCCCCAGGGCTATGCGCAGGCGCTGACCATCCAGCGCCAGGTGCCCGGCTCCGAATTCGTCTACGACGAGATGATGTACGGCACCGAGGTGGACCTGGCGCTGGGCACCGGATTCGAGAACCTGGTCAAGGAGCGCAAGCTGAACACCGCCCCGGGCACGCTGGAGTGCATCGCGCAGCAGTAGCGGGCCGCCGGCCCGGCGGGTGCTAGTTGGCTCCGACGGTTTCGGCGTGGACCTGGGTCAGCGCGTTGGCGAAGACCTCGGCCGGCTGGGCGCCGGAAATTCCGTACTTGCCGTCGAGGATGAAGAACGGCACCCCGGTGACGCCGATCTGGCGCGCCTGGGCGATGTCAGCGTTGACCTCGTCGGCGTAGCTGCCGGCCTCCAGCGCGGAGCGCAGCGCGGCGGCATCCAGCCCGACCTCGGCGGCCAGCTGCAGCAGGGTGTCCACGCTGCCGGTGTCCAGGCCCTTCTCGAAGTGCGCGGAGAGCAGCGCTTCCTTCATTTCGCCGCCCAGCCCCTGCTGCTTGGCATGCTCCAGCACGCGCAGCGCGGTGAAGGAGTTGGCGACCACCAGCTTCCCGAAGTCGTAGTTCAAGCCCTCCTCGGCGGCCTGGGCGGTGACGTGCTGCAGCATGCCCTCGACCTGGGCCGGGTCCATGCCCTTGGCCTTGGCCAGGTAGTCCAGCTCGCTGCCGTCGTAGTGCTCGGGCAGGGTCGGGTCCAGCTGGTAGGCGTGCCAGTAGACGTCGACGTCCTGGGCCAGGCCGGAAGATTCCAGGCCCGATTCGAAGCGGCGCTTGCCGATGAAGCACCATGGGCAGGCGATGTCGGAGAAGCGGCGGGATTCTGGGAAGCAGCGGTTTCACTCATGCCCGTATAACGCGCCGCGGCGCGCGGGCATTCCTTCGGCAGGGCGTTGCCTGCGGCACGGGATAATGGCAGCAGGCGGGAAACCGCAGTCGGGAACGGAAAGGGCGGGGCGGCGTTCGGTGGCCAGAAATCTGGGATGGCGCGGAATTTTCTTCGCGGGGGCGATCACCGCGATGGCGGGGTTCGTCGACGGCGTGGGCTTCATCCACCTCGGCGGCTACTTCCTGTCCTTCATGTCCGGCAACTCGACGCGTTCCTCGGCCGCCCTGCTCACCGGCGACGCCGGCGGCTGGGCCATGGCCATGGGGTTCGTGGGCAGCTTCGTGGGCGGGGTGGTGCTGGCGACCGTGCTCACCGCGCGGGCCGCGCGCTACCGCCGGCCAATCGTGATGTACCTCAGCGGCGCGCTGCTGGTCACCGCCGCGCTGCTCGGTTCGCTGGGCACGCTGGGTTTCGGCGGGGCCTGCCTGTTGGCGGCCTCGATGGGCGCGGTCAACGTCTCCTACACGCGTTCGGGGGAGGTGTCGCTGGGGCTGACCTACATGACCGGCACGCTGGTCAAGCTCGGACAGCACCTGGGCGGCGCGATCCTGGGGCTGCTGACCGGCTCTGACCGCGGCGCGGGGCGGCTGCTGTGGGTCCGCTACGCGGTGCTGTGGGCGATGATCACGCTCGGCTCGCTGGCCGGGGTGTTCGCCTACCTGCACCTGGGCCTGTCCAGCCTGTGGATCGCGGCCGGAGGCATGCTGCTGTGGGCCACGCTGGCCCTGGCCTCGGAACGGCGCACCGCGCAGCAGCCGGAAAACCCCGCCCGGGTGCGCCGCGAGATCCGCTAGCTGGAAGCCGGTGGCCGCCTAGCGGCCGGTGGAGACCGCTTCCGAATCGCGTTCGCGGCCGTCCGCCGAAGGGCCGCCGGAGGTGCCGCGCACCGCAAAGCGGTAGACCACAGCCAGGATGGCCAGCCAGGCGGCGCCGGTGTACAGGGCCACGCGGGTTTCGGCGCTCAGCGCCAGCAGCACGACCACGAAGACCATGAACGCCAGCGCGATCCAGGCGGTGGTCGTCCCGCCGGGAACCGCGAACTCGCGCGGGCCCTGTGGCGCTGCGGCGGTGCCGTTCTTCTCCGCCCGGCGCATGGCCAGGTAGGAGGCGAGGATCATGATCCAGACCCACACGGTCGCGAAGGTGGCGATCGAGGCGATGATGGTGAACAGCTGCTCCGGCAGCAGCACGTTGAGCACCACGCCGACCAGCAGCACGATGGTCATGACGACCACCGTCATCCACGGCACGCCGTTGGAGGAGACCTTCGCGAAGGACTTCGGGGCATGGCCCTCGGCCGACATCGCGAAGAGCATGCGCCCGGCGCCGAAGGTGTCCGCGTTGATCGCTGACACCGCGGCGGTGATCACCACGGCGTTGAGCACGTGGGCCGCGGCAGGGATGCCCAGCGCGTCGAAGATCTGCACGAACGGGCTCGCGCTGCCGTCGATCTGGCGCCAGTCGAAGAGCATCATGACCACTGCCAGCGAGGCCACGTAGAACAGCAGGATGCGCCACGGCACGGTGTTGATCGCGGCAGGCACCGAGCGCGCGGGGTCGTCCGCCTCGCCGGCGGTGATGCCGATGGTCTCGATGCCGCCGAAGGCGAACATCACCACGGCGAAGGACAGCAGCAGCCCGGTGAAGCCGTGGGGGAACAGCGTTCCGGCGGCCATCAGGGTGTCGATGCCGGTCGCGGTCTGCGAGTCGGGGGCGTTGAAGCCGAAGATGATCAGCGCGATGCCGCCGCCGATCATCGCGATGATGGCGCTGACCTTGATGATCGCCAGCCAGAACTCGGTCTCGCCGAACACCTTGACCTTCATCAGGTTGATCGAGGCAATCAGCAGCACCACCGCCAGCACCCAGATCCAGGCGGCGACGTCGGGGAACCAGAAGCCCATGTAGACGCCGAAGGCGGTCACGTCGGCGATGGCCACGATGGCCATCTCGAAGGTGAACGTCCACCCGGTGATGAACCCGGCGAAGCGGCCCAGGTAGCGCGAGGCGTAGTGCGCGAACGACCCGGAGACCGGATGCTTCACCGCCATCTCGCCCAGGGCGCGCATGACGATGAAGACGGCGGCGCCGCCGATCATGTAGGCGAACAGCACGGCCGGGCCGGCGGCCTGGATGGCGGCGGACGAGCCGTAGAACAGGCCAGTTCCGATGGCCGAGCCCAGGGCCATGAAGCGGATGTGGCGGGCGGTGAGCCCGCGGGCGAGGGATGCCTTGATTTCGGTCACGATGAACTGCTTGGATCCTCATTAGGGGGTTGGGGTGCACGTGCTCCGGTGCCGCGGAGGGCCGGCGCAACGTACCAAATCGTACGGGTTCCGGCAAGGAGATGGGGTGAAATTGTGTCTGGGCAAACCCGTGGGATTGCCCACACCCGCCGGGCGCGGGGCACGCGCCGGTGGAAGAATGGTGCGCATGAAGCTGGGATTCGTCCGCCACGGACAGACGCAATGGAACCTCGAAGGCCGCCTGCAGGGAAGCAGCAACATCCCGCTGAACGGCACGGGCCGCGCGCAGGCCGCCGACGCGGTGCAGGTGCTGGCCGGCGGGAACTGGGACGTGGTCGTCTCCTCCCCGCTGGACCGCGCGCGGCAGACCGCGCAGATCATCGCCGACGGGCTGGGCCTTGAGCTGGGCCCGAGCTACGAGCTGCTGGTCGAGCGCGACTACGCGCAGGGCGAGGGCATGATCGAGGCCGAGGCGCTGGAGCGCTGGCCCGGGAAGATCGGCGGCGGCATCGAGCCGCTGGAATCGGTGGTGGCCCGCGGGCGGCGCGCCATCGAGCAGATCATGGAGGATTTCCCCGGGAAGAACGTCGCGGTCGTCTGCCACGGCACGATCATCCGCTACACCCTCTCGGATTTCGCCGGCTACACGCTGGACACCATCCGCAACGGCTCGGTGGCGGTGCTCGGGCAGGACGAAGCCGGCCGGCTGCGCCTTGAACTGGTCAACGACCAGGTGCCCGCCGCCCGCTAGGACGTCGTCCCGCTAGGCGCCCGGCACCACGCGCTGCACGCTGGCGGTCAGCTGCGAGTCGTGCTGTCGGTTCTTGATCGCCGCCAGCCACGAGCCCAGGTCCAGGTAGGCCCGGGTGCGCACCGGCGGCGCGGAGAGGAAGACGTCGTGCAGCGCGTCGGCCAGCCGCACCAGGTGCAGCTCGCGGCCCAAATCGAGGCTGCGCTCGGCGATCTGCTGCACGTTCAGCGCGACGTCGGACTTCGACGCGGCGTCCTGCCAGCGCGGCAGCAGGTAGTCCTTGGCCGAGAGCATCACCAGCACCGGCATCGCCAGGTCCAGGCCCTTCTTGACCTTCGCCTGCGCGTCGAAGACCGCTGAGATGAACCCGGTGGTGATCTTGAAGCCGTTGACCGGGCGCCAGGCCAGGTCGTAGTCCCATTCGCCCTCGAACTGGCTGGAGACCGTGCGGGTGTAGAAGCCCGGGTCGATGCTGGGCAGGAAGCGGTGCGGGTTGCGCGCGCTGGAGGCCTGGAACAGCTTGGACAGGGCGGTGCGCCCCAGCTCGCTGGCCTGGAATTCCAGCCACGGGCTGTTCAGCGCCAGCGCCTCGATCTTGTGCGGGTTCGCGGCCGCGTACAGCGACGCGCTCAGCCCGCCGGTCGAATGCCCCAGCAGCACCACCCGGGTGCCGGGGTGCGCGCTGGTGATGATGCGCAGCGCCGCGTCGAATTCCTCGAAGTACTGCTCCAGGTTGTTGGTGAACCCCGGGGAGGTGTCGGCGGCCGACTCGCGCTGGGCATCCAGCGGGAGGTTGCGACCGTAGTGGCGCAGGTCCAGGGCGTAGAAGTCGGCGCCGGCGTCGCTGAGGAACCGCGCCAGCTCGTGCTGGAAGAAGTAGTCGGACCAGCCGTGCACGTAGAGGATCGACAGCCCGCGCAGCGGCGGGGCCAGCCGCGGGAGTCGGGAAGGCCGGCGGTGGCGGACCAGCGTGGCGGTGGATCCGTCGAGCAGCGGCAGCGTGCGCCGGGTGAAGCCCTCGCCCAGGACATCGGGCTCCCACAGGTCCTCGGCCGGGTTTTTAAACTGGAACGCCATGGCTTCAGCCTACCCAGTGGCCAGCGCTTTCAGGGCGCGAAAAACGGCATCCACCCGCGGGAATGGTTACCAACGGATGAATGCCGCAATTCGTGGCCGATTCTACGAGGACGACTTGGAAACGAATCGGCCGGGTCTATGGGGTGGCGCCTGCGCGGCTAGCCTGCCATTTCCAGTACTGGAACCGGCATGTCCAGGTAGCGCAGGTAGGCGTTGCGGGTCATGAAGGTCGGGAAGTCGTCGCGCAGTGCGCAGGCTTCGAAGATCTCCATGGCGGATTCGAAACGGTCTCCCTCGAAGCGCTCCATGCGGTCCATGGTCTCCTCGGCCAGCTCCTGCACCCAGCGGCGGGTGATGATCTCGCCCTTGTCGGTGATGGCCGACTGGTGGATCCACTGCCACAGCTGCGAGCGGGAGATCTCGGCGGTGGCCGAATCCTCCATCAGGTTGCGCAGCACCACGGCGCCGTTGCCGCGCAGCCACGACTCGATGTAGCGGATGCCGATCTCGATGTTGTCGCGGATGCCCTGCTCGGTGATCTTGCCTTCCAGCCCGGCCACGTCCAGCAGCGCGGTGGCGGAAACCTGAACGTCTTCGCGGGTGCGGCCGATCTGGTTGGGGTTGTCGCCCAGCACCTCGGTGTACACCTCGCGGGCCACTGCCACCAGGTCCGGGTGGGCTACCCACGAGCCGTCGAAGCCGTCGGCTGCCTCGCGGGCCTTGTCCTCGCGCACCTTGGCCAGGTTGATCTCGTTGATCGAGGCATCCTTGCGGCTTGGCACGAAGGTGCTCATGCCGCCGATGGCGGTGGCGCCGCGGCGGTGGCAGGCACGCACCAGCTGCTCGGTGTAGGCCCGCATGAACGGTGCGGTCATGGTCACCGAATCGCGGTCCGGGAACACGAAGCGCGGTCCGCGGGAACGGAAGTTCTTGATGATCGAGAAGATGTAGTCCCAGCGGCCGGCGTTCAGGCCCGAGGAGTGCTCACGCAGTTCGTAGAGGATTTCCTCCATCTCGAAGGCCGCGGTGATGCATTCGATGTGCACGGTGGCGCGGATGGTGCCTCGGTCGATGCCCATCATGTCCTGGGCCATGTTGAACACGTCGTTCCACAGGCGTGCCTCCAGGTGGTTCTCCAGCTTCGGCAGGTAGTAGTACGGGCCGCGGCCGGCTGCCATCAGGCGCTTGGCGTTGTGGAAGAAGTGCAGTCCGAAGTCGACCAGCGAAGCGGACATCGGCGCGCCGTTCACCCGCAGGTGCTTCTCCGGCTGGTGCAGTGCGCGGGGGCGGACCACGATGGTCGGCAGCTGCTTCAGGTCGTGGGTGTCCAGCTTGTACTCGCGGCCGTCCGGTGCGGTGAAGTCCAGCTCGTTGTCGAGCACGCGGATCAGGTTCACCTGGTTCTTGATCACGTTCTGCCAGGTCGGGGAGCAGGCGTCCTCCATGTCGGCCAGCCACACGTTGGCGCCGGAGTTCAGTGCGTTGATTGCTGCCTTGCGCTCGATCGGCCCGGTGATCTCCACGCGGCGGTCTTCCAGACCCGGAGCGATCGGGGCGACCTGCCATGAAGCGTCCTCGCGGATGTTCCGGGTTTCTTCCAGGAACTTCGGGTCGCGGCCGTTGGCGATGCGGGCCCGGTTGAGCTGGCGGCTCTGCATCAGCTCGGTGCGGCGGTTCTCGAAACCCTGGTGCAGTGCGGAGAGGAAGTCCAGTGCCTCGCTGGTGAGGATCTGTTCCTGGTAGCGCACTTCGGTGGCGGTGATGGTGATGTTGTTCAGGGTGATCGGGGTGTTCATGACAGCGTCCTTAAAGCTTAAAAATGGTGGTGGTGCCGGCTGACGTCATTGTCAGCCGGCACCATCGACCCGTTAGGGTCTAATGGAATTGGCCTTCTTCGGTGGAACCGACCAGCGCCAGGGTGGAGGCGTTGGGGTTCAGCGTGGTGGAGATGGCATCGAAGTAGCCGGTGCCGACTTCGCGCTGGTGCTTGGTGGCGGTGTAGCCGTCAACCTCGGCAGCGAATTCGCGCTCCTGCAGCTCGACGTAGGCGCTCATGCCGTCCTTCGCGTAGCCCTTGGCCAGATCGAACATCGAGTGGTTCAGTGCGTGGAAGCCGGCCAGGGTGATGAACTGGAAGCTGAAGCCCATGGCACCGAGCTCGCGCTGGAACTTTGCGATGGTTGCGTCGTCCAGGTGCTTCTTCCAGTTGAAGGAAGGGGAGCAGTTGTACGAGAGCATCTGGTCCGGGAAGTCCTTCTTGACTGCCTCGGCGAACTTGCGAGCCAGCTCCAGGTCCGGGGTGCCGGTCTCCATCCAGATCAGATCCGAATAAGGAGCGTAGGCCTTGGCACGGGCGATGCATGGCTCGATGCCGTTGCGGACCTTGTAGAAGCCTTCCGGGGTGCGCTCGCCGGTGATGAATTCCTGGTCGCGCTCGTCGACGTCGGAGGTGATCAGGGTTGCCGCCTCGGCGTCGGTGCGGGCGATGACGACGGACGGGGTGCCGGCGACGTCAGCTGCCAGACGTGCTGCGTTCAGGGTACGGATGTGCTGCTGGGTCGGGATCAGGACCTTGCCGCCCAGGTGGCCGCACTTCTTCTCCGAGGCCAGCTGGTCTTCCCAGTGGACGCCCGAAGCGCCGGCGGTGATCATGGACTTCATCAGCTCGTAGGCGTTCAGCGGGCCGCCGAAGCCGGCCTCGGCGTCTGCGACGATCGGGACCATCCAGTCCTCGACGGTCTGGATGCCTTCGGAGAACTCGATCTGGTCTGCACGCTGCAGCGCGTTGTTGATGCGGCGGACAACCTGCGGAACCGAGTTCGCCGGGTACAGCGACTGGTCCGGGTAGGTCTGGCCCGAGAGGTTTGCATCGGCGGCAACCTGCCAGCCGGAAAGGTAGATGGCTCGCAGGCCGGCCTTGACCTGCTGGACTGCCTGGTTGCCCGTCAGTGCGCCCAGTGCGTTGGTGTAGCCGCCGGTCGGGGTTTCCTCGGTGAGCTGCTTCCAGAGCTTCTCGGAACCGCGCTTGGCCAGGGTGTGCTCTTCCTGGACCCGGCCCTGCAGCTTCACGACGTCTGCAGCGGAGTAATCGCGGGTGACGCCTTCCCATCGAGGGTTGGTTGCCCAGTCATTCTCCAGGGCTGCGACGCGGTTTTCGATCGAATTCTCGTTGGTAGTCATGTTGCTGGCTCCTTCGCACAAGCTCGGTGTTCGTTCGGACCGGTGAACCCTGCGGTTTCGATCCGGTGAACTTCTTCGTGACACCAACTATTCCCTGCCTGCAACCCCTCCAACAGAGGTTTTCCGGAATAAGATTCAACGTTTTTCTCTTCTGTGAAATTTGTTCACTTCTTTCATCGATTGTGATCCAAAGCTCGAAAAATGGTTATTTTCCCACAGAATCACACTGAAGAAGTTCTGAAATTCCTCGAAATTCTGGTGTAGCGGAGGTCACAGGTTGGCTCCCCGGCGTTGCGATCCGATTCTTGGCATGCAGGTGAATTGGGGGTTGCCGGGCGAATCTCATGGAAATTCACCGCGGCTGGCGTTCTGCGCTACTCGTCGCGGCGCGCAAAAGGCGCGAGATTGCCGGGGAAGGCCACGAGGTGCCCTGCAGGGTATCGGGCAAGTTCGAGGCGAGTTCGGCGTAGGTGAAAAAGTCGATTTCTTTCAAAACTAGGCTTTTCGGCCGTTGGCACGGCGGTGGGTTGGATACAGGGCGCCTCACGGCGATGCACCGGGGTGCCGGCGCGTGCGTCGGAACACCGGCTCCGCCTGCGGGGGAATGCTGGAGCCGCGCTTGAACTTCCTCAGTCCGGGGTTGCCCGGAGTGCCCCGAGGCAGCCGCTTCCCCTGCTGCCATCGGGCCTGCTGATTGAGGCGGCGTCGGCGCCGCGCGGCCGTGGGGGTGCGCAGGCGCAACGGCTGTGCGGCGATAAATTTTCCGATAATTCGTTAACTTGGTGACGACAAGGCGGTGATTTAGGGTCATATGCCGAATTTTGCTGGAAAAAATACAACTTCTTCCCCTATTCTGAGTGTGTGACTGCTACCACATGGAACCGGGATGCCCGTGCTGACGGAACGGGCGGCGCTGAGGCGAACGACGAGCTAGACGTCATCGCGCTGGGACGACGCATCCGCTACCTCCGCAAGGAGAAAGGCCTGACGCTTGACGATGTCAGTGCGTTGGTCGAAACTGCGCCAAGCCATCTGTCGCTCGTGGAGAACGGCAAGCGCGAACCGAAGTTGTCGCTGCTGAAATCCCTGGCTTCCGCACTGGGCGTGAGCGTGGACGACCTGCTCGGGGCTGAGCCGCCGTCGCGACGGGCTGCGTTGGAAATCGCATTGGAACGTGCGCAGCGCGGACCGCTTTACGCATCCCTGGGTCTGCCGAAGGTCAGGATTTCCAGCCGCTTGTCCATGGATGTGCTTGAATCGTTGGTCGGACTGCAGCGCGAATTGGAGCACCGCCTCGACGAACAGGCGGCCACTCCGGAGGAAGCCCGCCGGGCCAATACGCAATTGCGCGAAGAAATGCGCCAGCGCAACAACTACTACAAGGAGATCGAGCAGGAAGCAGGACGGATCCTGAAAGCCGCCGGGCACAGCGGCGGCCCGCTGTCGCACCACCGTGCCGCGGACATTGCCGAATACCTGGGATTCAGCCTGCGGTATGTCAGCAACCTTCCCCATTCGACCCGTTCGGTCACCGACCTGAAGAACCGCCGGATCTACCTCACCCAAGCCTCCCGCGTGGACCACGATCCGCGGTCGGTGCTGCTGCAGGCATTGGGCCACTACGTGCTGGGGCACCAGACGCCGGTGGACTATGCGGATTTCCTCTCGCAGCGCGTGGCGACCAACTACTTTGCCGCGGCGCTGATGATGCCGGAAAAGGAGACCACCGATTTTCTTCAGCGGGCCAAGAAAAACAGGGAGATTGCCGTGGAGGACATCCGCGACGCATTCGCGGTTTCCTATGAGTCGGCCGCCCACCGCTTTACCAATTTGGCGACGGAGCACCTGGGGCTTACCTGCCACTTCCAGAAGGTCCACGAGTCCGGGATCCTGCATAAGGCATATGAAAACGACGGGGTGAACTTCCCGGCCGACCATACCGGAGCCATTGAGGGGCAGACTATCTGCCGCTATTTCCTCGGGGATGTATTCCTTGTCCATCGGCGTGCCTTTCGAGCATGTGAAATGGTTCCGCGGACGCGACACCAAGGAACGCTGCCAGTCCAAGTGTCCGGATGAAAACTGCTGCCGCCGTCCGCCGGCGGAGCTGTCTTCCATGTGGTTCGGCAATGCCTGGCCTGCGACGCGCGCGAATACGCACCTGCTCGCGGCCATGCCAACCGGCGCGTTCCCCGGGGTGGACGAAACCGAGGTCTACAGGTTCTTGGAAGAGCAGGCCTGAACCGGGTCGTACGATTGCTGTCCGGCAAATGCCGCCGGAACGGCTGGGCTGCCGCATGCCCGCGATCCGTTCGATCGAACAAGGGATGATGCCCGGTGGCTGGATTTCCGCTGCCGGTCCACCGCCGCACTGCTGTCGATGCCGGGCCGAAAACCGGGAACGAGGCCGGCGCATCGAGCCGGACCCCGAACGATTTGCCTGAGTCTCGGCTAGCTGGGACTCGGGGCCGGGTGACGCGTGAGCGCCGCCGGGTATCCGGCTAGGAAACGCAACTCAGCAGTAATCTGCCGAATCGATTGCGACCCGTCAATGATGCTCCAGCCGTTGTCCTTGGCCAGCCGCAGATATTCGAGCCTGCTGGACTGCAGGTATTCCAGGGTCTCGAAGTCGTCCTCGCGCGAGGCGATGCGGTTGTAGGCGACCTTCGCCTCGACATCCAGCACCACTACCAGCGACCGCTCTACCGACTTGTGGGCCAGCCACGGCATGAGCAGGCCCAGCGGCTGGCCGCGCACCCTGCGAAGGACCAGTTGGCAGTACAGGTGCCGGTCCATGACGGTCAGGCCATTCAAGCTGCGTGCCCGCAACGAGTTGACTGCCACATTGGCCGTGCGGATGACCGCCTCGATGAAGTCCTGGGTGAAGGTGGGAAAGTCGAGTCCCCAGGCTCTTGAACGCCGTGTCAGCCAGCGCCGTCCCGAAACGTTTGCCGCGAATCGCGCGGTGAATCCGTCGCGTTCCAGACTGCTGGCCAGCGCTTGGGCGGATGTGGTTTTTCCGGCGCCATCGGTCCCCACGATGACCAGGGTACGTCGAATGCTGCCGGCGAGGATTTCCCGGGAAGCATCCTGCGGTGGAACTGGAACCATGGTTCTCCTTGGGGTGTGCGTTACTGCTTCCAACGACCGGCGGTCGCGTAGCGCTCCGCATTTTTCCTGTGGGTTTCATGTGCGGTTCAGCTCGGCGGTTCCGCGGCTTTCGCATCTCCGCGGATCTGCCTGCGGGTGATTTCAGGGAATCTTCCGCAGTTCCGTCTCATCATGCGACGTGAGGGGCTCCGGGTTGCCGAAGGCATCTCCATGAGTCGCACCACGTTCTTGGTCAACGGTCGCGAATACATCCACCAGGGCGACCCTGCCGTCGTCATCGGCATCGACGGCAGCGAGCCTGCCTACCACGAGGAAGCGATCAAGGCCGGTCGCATGCCTTGGCTCAAAGAGCAGATTGAAGGCCGCGGCACCTCCTGGGGCGCACACTGCGCCATTCCGACGCTCACCAGCCCGAACAACATGTCCATTGCCACAGGTCATCCGCCGGCAGTGCATGGCATCTGCGGCAACTACATCCTGGACCCGTCCACCGGTGAAGAGGTTCTGATCAACGACCCGAAGTTTTAACCGCGATGCCGGGGGCCGCGGATGTCCGCGAAGAGATCTACCGCAACAGCCCTGAGCTGGTCGACATGGTCGCGAACGTGATGTTCACCCGGCGTCCGGACGGTACGCTGCTGCTGGGCGACAGCCATGTGTATGGGAATACGGTGGACCCGTTCCTCGACGAGTGGTGGACAGATCGCCTCGTTGGCGAGATCAGCAAGGTGCTGGGGGCTCCGCTGCAGATCACCCAGCGTTGGCAGGGAGTGTATGCGAGCAGCGCGCTGACGAGCCTGCTGGTTGAGGAGCCGGACGAGCAGACCCGCGTGGTGACGGTTACCTCGGGCATCGGCATGACCATGTCCTTCGGCATCGCCGCCGAGAGCATCGACACCATCTGTCCCGAGAACGCCAGCGCATTCGCCGCCGGCTAAGCGCCTATTGGGCAGGCAGGAGCCCGTGGCACTGCAGGACGGAACCTAGCTCCGATGGCCCAAGACGGAGCGGATGAAGCGGGTCGTGGCTTCGGCAAGGCCCGCTCCATCCTGCTCCGGGGTGCGCCCCGAGCGGGGCACCTTGAACGAGTGGTCTCCGCCTTCGAACCAGACCAGTTCGGTCTTCTCGTTCAGCCTGGATGCCACATCCGCCATGATCTGCGGATTGGCGAAGGGATCGCGGGTGCCTTCGAGGAAAAGCATCGGAACCTGCAACGCGTACAGGTGCTCGTCGCGCAGTTTCTCCTCTTTCTTCGGCGCATGCAGCGGGTAGCCGAGGAAGACCAGGCCCGCGGCGTCCATTCCCTCGGATACGGCCACGGATGCCATGCGTCCGCCGAAGGACTTGCCGGCGGCGAAAATGGGAAGATCGCCGGCGAGGTTCTCCGCGGCCCAATCGCGCACGTGATTCCAGGCGGAGACAGCCGTCGGCGCCTTGTCCGGGAACTTCTTGCCGGCATCCATGTACGGGAAGTTGAACCGCAAGACGCTGCAGCCCAATGCGGCGACCGCCTGCGCGTACCCTGACATGAACGGATGGTCCTTGCCTGCGCCCGAGCCGTGGGCCAGGAGCACCAGTGCGGCAGGGTGTTCGGCAGCGTCCAGCAGGGCGCTGAGCGCGCCGGATTCGACGGGTATTGAAAGCTCTAAGCTCATGGAACCAGCGTAGACGGCTCAGCCCGCCGCGTTAGCCGCCACCAGTTCCGCCTTGCGGAGCAAGGGGTGCTTGGCAAGTTCCTCGCCCAGCGCGTCCATGATCGCCCGCGCGGAGTCGCCGTTGAAGACGAACACCGGTCCGTCGAAGCGGAAATAGACATCCTCGTGCCAGCCGATGGTGCCGTCGCCCAGCGCGCGGTGCAACGCCAGCACGGTTGCCTCCAGGTCCGCATCGGATTCCTCGGCCAGCCGGGTGCGCAGCAATACGTATTCGCTGGTGCCCAGGGCGGTGCGCTCGCCGTCCACTTCCATCCATGAACCGCGCGCCAGCCCGTTGGCCATCAGCCAGCTGCTGAAGGCGGCGACCAGCTTTTTCATATCCGGGCAGGAGACCTCGAACTGCACATCGCTGGACAGCGGTTCCTCGTGGTCCGAGATCGCGGTGCCCGAAGCGACCACGCGCGCGGTGCACTGCGGCCTGGCGGCGGCCACCTCCAGCAGGGCCTGTTCCTGCTGCTGGCGCAGGCGGACGGTCATCGGCTGCGCGAAATGCACATCGATGCGGTGGCTTGCCGGCTCCGCGGACTTCTTGGAGAAAAGACCCATGGAACTAGTCCCCGTGGGGATCCGACAAGCAGAAGACAATGCCGAACGGGTCGCGCAGCACGCTCCACCCGAAGTCCGGGTCGTCCGTGTGCTCCTCGACCAGGGTGGCCCCGGCCGCCAGCAGCTCAGCGACTTCCTTGGCCCGGTCGGTTTTGGCTTCAAGATCCAGGTGAACCCGGTTCTTGCCGGGGGTCACCTCGTCGACCTGCTGGAATCCAATCCTGGCAGGGAAGCCCGGAACCGAGATCATGGTGAAGCCTGGATACTGCCCCGCGTATTCGCCGTGCAGCACCAGCCGCCACCATGCGGACGCGGCCTGCTCGTCCAGGGTATCGAGAGTGATCATGCCGATGTTCGCCATGAGTACCAACCTACCGGGAGGTGCGGTTCTTGGGTAGGGCAGCGCACCCTGCGGAACCATTGCTGGTTCCCGCAGGCCGCCCCGGGCGGCTGCTGGCGCGGAGGCTAGCTGCCGAAGAAGTCCATGACCTTTTCCTCGGCCGCCGGCGGAGCCTGAGGCGCAACCTGCTTGGCGACCTTCAACTTGCCGTCGGCGTAGTCCACGGCGATGGTGTCGCCGGCGGCGACCGCGTCGTTGATCAGCAGGTCGGCAATCGCGTCCTGCACCTTGCGCTGCACCAGGCGGCGCAGCGGGCGGGCACCGAACTCCGGATCGTAGCCCTCGTCGGCAAGCCAGGCCACCGCGGCGTCGCTGACATCCAGCGAGAGCTCCTGGTCGGCCAGGCGCTCGCCGGTTTCGGCCAGCACCAGCTTGACGATCTGGCCGATCTCCGACTGGCTCAGCTTGCTGAACAGGAGCACCTCGTCCAACCGGTTCAGGAACTCGGGGCGCATGAATTCGCGCACCTTGCCCATCACCTTGGCGCGGATCTCCTCGGCCTCGCTGGCCGCGTTGGCGGAGGTGAAACCGAAGTTGCCGGCCTTGTTGGCCAGGTATTCGCCGCCCAGGTTGCTGGTCATCAGGATCAGCGTGTTGGAGAAGTCCACGGTGCGTCCGGCCGAGTCGGTCAGCCGGCCGTCATCGAGCACCTGCAGCAGCACGTTGAACACGTCCGGGTGGGCCTTCTCGATTTCGTCGAGCAGGATCACCGAGTACGGGTTGCGGCGCACCTTCTCGGTCAGCTGGCCCGGCTGGTCGTGGCCGATGTAGCCCGGAGGGGCGCCGATCAGGCGCGCGACGGTGTGCTTCTCGCCGTATTCGCTCATGTCCACGCGGATCATCGCGTCGGCCGAGCCGAACAGGTTGGTGGCCAGTGCCTTGGCCAGCTCGGTCTTGCCCACCCCGGTCGGGCCGAGGAACAGGAACGAGCCGATGGGGCGCTGGGCAGGGGACAGGCCGGTGCGGTTGCGGCGCACGGCGCGGGCCACCGCGGCCACGGCTTCGGACTGGCCGATCACCGAGGCGTGCAGCGACTCTTCCAGCACGGACAGGCGGGCCTTGTCGTCCCCGGAGATCCGCGAGGTCGGGATGCCGGTGGAGCGGGCGATGACCTCGGAGATCTGGGCTTCGTCCACCACGCGGGTGATGCCGGCGTCGCCGGCCTCCTCCGCGGCGGCGATGCGTTCGGTCAGCGCGGTGATGTGGTCGCGCCAGGCGCTGGCGTCCTCGAAGCGCTCCTCGCCGACGGCCCGGGCCTTGTCGCGCTCGGCGTCGACCAGTTCGGAGCGCAGCCCCTGGACGTCCTCGGTGTCGCCGGCCGCGATGGAACGGCGGGCACCGGCGATGTCGATCAGGTCGATCGCCTTGTCCGGCAGGCGGCGGTCGGTCAGGTAGCGGGCCGACAGGCTCACCGCGGCCTTCAGCGCCTCAGGGGTGTACTGCACCTGGTGGTGGTCCTCGTAGGATTCGCGCAGGCCCTCGAGAATTGCCAGCGCGACCTCCTGCGAGGGCTCCTCCACGGTGACCTTGCCGAAGCGGCGGGCCAGCGCGGAGTCCTTCTCCACCTTGCGGAACTCGTCCAGCGTGGTGGCTCCGACCAGGTGCAGTTCGCCGCGCGCCAGACGCGGCTTGAGGATGTTGGCTGCGTCCATGTTGCCGGACTCGCCCGAGCCGGCGCCGACCAGCAGGTGCATCTCGTCGATGAACACGATGGCCTGGCCCTCGGCATCGGCGACCTCTTCCAGCAGGCCGGTCAGGCGCTGCTCGAAGTCGCCGCGGTAGCGGGTGCCGGCGAGCATGCCGGGCAGGTCGATGGAGATCAGCTGGGCGCCGCGGATCTGCTCGGGGACCTCGTCGGCCACGATGGCGCGGGCCAGCCCCTCGGCGATGGCGGTCTTGCCCACGCCGGCTTCGCCGATGAGCACCGGATTGTTCTTGGTGCGGCGGGCCAGGATCTCGATGACCTGGGCCAGCTCCTCGTCGCGGCCGATGACCGGGTCGATCTGGCCGTCGGCGGCCAACGCGGTCAGGTCGGTGCCGTAGCGCTCCAGCATGGAGACCTCGGACTCCTCGGAATCCTGGTTTTGCCCGGACTGGGCGCGCTGGACCTGTTCCATGGCTGCCTGCTGCAGCGACTGGCCGGTGATCCCGTGCTGGGCCAGCAGGTTGCTGACCGGGGATTCCGGGTTGAAGACGAACGCAAGGAACAGGTGGTCTGGGTCGATGTAGGTCGAACCGTAGTTGCGGGCTACCTGGTAGGCGTCGAAGAGGCTGCGCTGGGCGGCCGAGGAAAGTCGCGTCGGCTTCTCCTGCTGCTCCTGGCGCTGCGGGAGGTGGGCGATGGCGTCCTTGGCCAGGGACTCGATGTCCGTGCCCATGGTTTCGAGGTGCGACCGGATCGGTTCGGTGCGCAGCAGCGCGACGAGAAGGTGGAGCGAATCGATTTCGTCGTGGCCGTGCTCATGCGAAATCGACGCGGCGGTAGTGACTGCCTCATGGGTGCGTGCGGAAAGCAGGCGGGTGATATCGATCGGCCGGGCAGCCTGGTTGTCGGGAGAGCCGAAGAATGCTGGCAAGTGAGCCTCCTAGTAGAAACTTGAGCGGTCTATGCTCATGTTCAACGTAATTTAAGCAGATCTATTCCCGACACCCTCCGGAAACGTTCGCGAGGAGGCCCATCTCACCTTGGGCGAAGCCGACTACTGGTCGCGTGGAATCTCGATGAGGCCCATGCGCGTGGCCGTTACCAGCGCCTGGACACGGTCGCGCACTTCGAGCTTGGAAAAGATTTTGGCCATATGCGTTTTTACGGTGGCTTCTGAAATTTTCAATTTTCGGCTGATCTCGGTGTTATTAAGACCCTTCGCCAAGAGGTTCAGAATTTCCACCTCACGCGCAGTGAGGCCGAGATCTTCGATCAGATCGCGGACTTCCTGGCTGGTGTCCCGGTACGCCGATTGAATCGCGGAGACGAGGTCTGAAGAAACTGAGGGGGAAATAGCTGCGGTGCCATTGTGGACAGCATGTATTGCGCTGATGATCTCTGCCGGTTCAGTGTCTTTAACCAAGTAGCCGCCCGCGCCGGCGGCAAGCACAGGCACGAGGTAGTCGTCGGATGAGAACGCCGTGATGGCAAGGATCGCAGGGCTGTTCCTTGCGGCCTTGATTTCCCGTGTAGCTTCGACTCCGTCCATCATGGGCATCTGCAAATCCATCAAAACAACGTCGACTTCATTGTCCCTGCAGAATTCGACAGCTTTTAATCCGTTATCTACACGATGAGCACTTTGATCTGTTCCATCAGTTTCCTTAGAAAGTCACTACAGGCCAGCTCCGGACTGCTCACTCGAACTATATAAGAATACTCAAACATGGGGTGTGTTATGAAGGCACTGAAGATGCTCGCAGTTGCGGCACTAGTACTCGCGCCGGTTACTGCAGTTGCAGCTCCGGCATCCGCTGCTACCGCTGGTAGCCAG
>SMEN01000227.1_pt1 | contig 24378 bp, 18 predicted proteins | sample 2456271 | NCBI WGS metagenome assembly SMEN01 (sample SAMN10132593, study PRJNA489261) | soil metagenome | isolation source: day1 control-loamy sand soil ammended with raw manure from dairy cow... | place: USA | collected 2015-04-01 | reverse complement strand
CTACGGGCAACCTGCCGCGGGACCAGTTCGTGGGCTGCGAGACCCTGCGCGCGGCGGTGCGCGATGAGACGGTTCAAGGCAATCTGAAGCTCGCGGATCAGGCCGCGGCTTCCTGAGCGCACCCCGAAGCAGGTGCAAAGTATGGAACGACAGTTTCCACTGGCGTCAGCGTTCACTCCAAGTGAATCCAAATCCATACTGCCCGAGTTCCGCAGAACATGGCCTGAGCTCGCTTAGGCCATGTTGCTGCGGTAGCCGATGCTATCGGCGAGTGCGGCAATATCCAGCACGATCGCCGGGTTATCGAGCGAACTAGCAAAAATGGTTTCTTGGGGGAAGCGGTCTTCCCACAAGACAATCACTTCACGACCAGGCACGACCGCTGAGGCCGAAACCAGTCCAGAAGCATCGGGAAATACCCGGTGGAGCTCCCTGGCCCACGCTCTTGTTTCAGCTTTCGGCCCGAGAGCGCCCGCAGCAGTTCCGCCGATTCGCAAAAACCAAATATCGGTTAGATCCAGCAAGGTTAGTTCCTCATCGAGCTGAAAAGCCGTGACGTATGGATTCCCGAAGTGCACATCGATAAATCGCCCCTCGTGGAAGACCTCCGCGACGCACGTGAGCACGTCGAATCCAAGGTATGCCACACCCAGCGGCGCATGATTTGCGCTGGTTCAGGATGGGGATCCCAACGTGCGCTGGTCATCGGACCGAACGTTCGCAACCCATTCCACGGCATCGGGTAGCCGCCCCCAGCAGCATGGATTCGCCAACGTACGGTTCCGTCGGGGATTACCCTATAAGACGGTGCCACGTCTCCCAGACCGTCTCCAAGGGAAGTCATATAATCATTCCAAGCGAGGCGATCTGTCTAGCCACCGGCAAGGGATCCCGCCCCTCGGCCAGCCATTGCGCAGGGGTGCACTGGCACGTCTCTACAACCAAGTCCGCATTTTCTGAAGTAAAGAACCCTTCGACCATCTGCGGGTGGACCCCGTCCGAAAGGTCCGCTAGCACTTCGGACAACCCAGGCAGAACCTCTGAACCGACAAACTGCCAGCGAGGAAACCTCAATCTCCCTTTGTGGACAAACGAATGGAGGGCACCGGATGAGCTGTAGTGCCTAACCGTGGATTGGTCCAAGCCGAGCAGTTCGGCAGTATCTCGAGCCGACAGGGTGGAGTCCAAGAATTTGGCGCGAGCGACTACATTCCTTGCAGATGCCTGTGCGGCGTCGAGTTTTTCACCGCGAAGCCCCGCTTCCCAAATACCTTGCGCATCAACTGGAAGCTGGACAATATCGGCGCGGGAGCTCAGTTCACGGACAGCCTCTACGAGCGCGGCCCCATCGAAATTGGCGCGCAGCGCGATTGCCAACGCGTCGGCACTTTCACGCACTTTCTTGTCTGCCGAATGTGGCACCTGAGGCATCAAGGCCATAGGATTCATCCCCTTTCCCACAAGTTTACAGTGGTGTGGAGAAAGGTGGGAAGCGGGCAATTCATACTACATTTCAGCGGAATCTGGATCAGTAGTTGCCGTCAAAGCAGCAGATGCCCCGCCATTGGCGGGGCATCTGCAGGTGGCTTTAGCCTTCGTAGGTGATCTTCACCTTCGGGCTCAGCGCCTTGGCCTGGCAGGCCAAGATCAGGCCTTCTTCCAGGTCCTGCGGTTCGAGCACCTCGTTGCGCTCCATCTCCACTTCGCCTTCCAGCACGATGCAGGTGCAGGCGCTGCAGGCGCCCTCGCGGCAGGAGAACGGTGCGTCGAGCCCGGCGTTGAGCAGGACGTCCAGCAGCTTGTTGCCGGCCGGCCAGGCGACGTTGCTGGTCTTTCCGTCCAGCTCCACCTCGACCTGCGCGGTTTCGCCCTCCGCATCCTGGATCAGCGCCTCGACCGGAGCGAACGGGTCGGCATCCAGCGACACGAAGCGCTCGATGTGCACCCGGCTCTGGTCGGCGCCCAGGTTCTGCAGCACGGTTTCGATGCAGTCCATGAACGGGCCGGGGCCGCAGATGAACGCCTCGCGCTGCGCGTAGGGCTTGGCCAGCGCGGTCATCGATGCGAGGTCCGGAATTCCCTGGACGCTTTCCAGCCAGTGGATCACGGTCAGACGGCCCGGGTAGGCCTTGGTCAGGGCCACCAGCTCGTCCTTGAAGATCACGTTCTGCTCGTCGCGGTTCGCGTAGATCAGGGTGATCGAGCCGGTTCCGGAGATCAGCGCCGACTTCAGGATGGACATCACCGGGGTCACGCCGCTGCCTCCGGCGAACAGCAGGAAGTCGGAGTCCAGGTTGGAGGGCACGAACGTACCGGCGGGCTTGAGCACCTCGATCTCATGTCCGGCTTCCACGTTGTCGCAGATCCAATTGGAGGCGTATCCGTCGCGCGTGCGCTTGATGGTCACCTTGAGCATCTCGTCCTGCTCCGGCGAGCTGCACAGCGAGTAGCAGCGCGCCGCATCGTGGTCGCGGTCGCTCGGGATGCGCAGGGTCAGGAACTGGCCCGGGCGGTAGCGGAAGCTGTCGGCGTGCTCCGCCGGCGGTTGCAGCACCAGGGTGTGCGCGTCGGCGGTTTCCTTGATCACCTCGACGACTCGGGTGCGCAGCGCGGTGATCCGCGGGCTGCTGACCGTGCTGGTCATGACGCGTCCTCCTCACGGTTCAGGAATTCTACGACGACGCTCTCGAAGGCCTGCTTCTGCTCGATCATGGCCCAGTGCCCGCACTTCGGGAACACATGCAGTTCCACGTCCGGGATGGTGCGCATCGGGATCAGCGAGGCGTCCATCGGGGTGACTCGGTCGTCGCGGCCCCACAGGATCAGGGTCTTGGCCTTGACCTTGTGCAGCATCGACCATGCCGGCGGCTGATCGGATTCGGCCTGCGCGGCGATCTGCGCCTTCATGGCCGCGGCGCTGTACATGCGGCGCGCGCTTTCCAGGGTCTTCGGCTCGGTGGCCAGGGCCCAGCGCTTCTCGATCAGTTCCTCGGTGACGGTTTCCTCGTCGAACACCATGGAGCGCAGCCACTGGATGAGCCGTTCGCGGGTCGGATCCTCGGTGAAGGCGATCAGCAGGTTGATGCCCTCGGCGGGGAACGGCGCAAAGGCGTTCAGGCCCAGGCCGCCCACGGTCACCAGGCGGCGCACGCGCTCGGGGTGGCTCATGGAGAACAGGGTGCCGACCATGCCGCCCATGGAGTTGCCGATGATATCGACCTTGTCCAGGCCCAGCCCGTCCAGCAGGTCGATGACCGCCTGGCTGGCGGCCGGCATGGGGTGCTTGTCGGTCGGGTCGCTGACGCCGAAGCCGGGGAATTCAATCACATAGCAATGGAAGTGCTCGGCGAAGGCCGGCAGCACGTCGCCGAAGTTCTGCCATCCGCTGACGCCCGGCCCCGAGCCATGCAGGAACACCAAGGGGCGGCCTTGGCCGGCTTCCCAGTAGCGCAGCGTGCCCTGCTCGGTGGGCAGTTCACGCAGGATTGCGTCGACGCCGGATGCAGGCGATCCGCCCGGCGCATTGCGAAGTTCCGTAGTCATCTGATTGGCTCCTCGATCTGCGGATACAAATTGGTCTTTGGTGAACCTTATTGCGGTGGCGCGGGGCAAAACAGGCCGGATCCCGATGACCGGGATGCCGTATTCCAGCCCGGGAAATCGACGTGAAACCAACAATCCCAATGGCTGAGACATAGGTCACGTTCGATCGATTCTGCGCCTAGATTTTAGCCAGCAGCAAAGTTTTACGAGCTTGATTAGGAAGCGAGAATTCCATGACGATTACCACCGTGAGCGACGTCCTCACCACCCGTGCCGATGAGCTGCGCGCATTGGCCTCCGTCAACGAAGAGCTGGGCAAACTGAGCGATGAGACCGTGCAGATCATGCGCGAGTCCGGCGTCATGAAGCTGCTGGCACCGGTGGAGTACGGGGGAACCCGCGCCCACCCTACTGAATTCGCAGAGACCGTCATGAAGCTCGCCAGCCTGGACGGCTCGGCCGGCTGGGTTGCCGGCGTGGTTGGCGTGCACCCCTGGGAGCTGGAGCTCATGTCTCCGAAGCTGCAGGAAGAAATCTGGGGCGAAAGCAATGAAGTCTGGGTTTCCTCCCCCTACGCACCGATGGGCACCGCGACCCCGGTCGAGGGCGGCTACCGCTTCAGCGGCCACTGGCAGTTCTCCACCGGCACCGACCACTCGGACTGGGTCATCCTGGGCGCCTTCCTGGGCGACTCCGAGGGCAACCCGGTGCAGCCTCCGCAGTTCCTGCACGTGGTGGTTCCGCGCAAGGACTACACCATCGTCGAGGATTCCTGGGATGTCGTGGGCCTGAAGGGCACCGGCAGCAAGGACGTCATCATCGACAACGTCTTTGTCCCGGAGTACCGCGCCATCGACCAGGCCGAGCTGTTCGCCGGCGAGGTGGCCCGCAAGGCCGGCAAGAACGAGCCGATCCACCGCCTGCCGTTCTACAGCATCTTCCCGGTTGGCCTGACCGCCGCCGTCATCGGCATCGCCGAGGGCGCGCTGCAGGCGCACCTCGACTACCAGCGCGAGCGCGTGCAGATCAACGGCTTCAAGTCCGTCGAGGACCCGTACACCATGTACGCGGTCAGCGAGGCCGCCGGCGAGATCAGCGCTTCCCGCGACACCCTGCTGGCCAGCGTCACCCGCCTCTACGACACGGTCGCAGCCGGCGGCGAGATCACCCTGGAGCAGCGCGCCCTGGCCCGCCGCACCCAGATCCAGGCAGCATGGCGCGCCACCAACGCCATCGACATGATCCTGTCCCGCTCGGGCGGCAACGGGCTGCGCATGAACAACCCGGTCCAGCGCTTCTGGCGCGACGCCCACATGGGCCTGGCCCACGCGATCCACGTCCCGGGCCCGAGCTACCACGCCGCCATCATGACCCAGGTCGGCGTCGAACCACCAGCGAATCTCGCAGCCGGCGTCTAGCCGCCCGGCAAGGAACTGAAAGGAAAATCCCATGGCACGTCAAACAGATTGGAAGAAGCTCGCGGGCAAGCGAGTGGAACTGCGCAAGGGCGGACAGGTAGTCCGCACCGGCTTCGTCAAGGATGTCCTTGACTCCGCCGATGTCCTCTGGCTGGAGCCCGAGCGTTTCCGGCAGCGCACGCTGATCGACAAGAGCATGGGATTCACCATTCGGCCGATTGCCGACCCGTCCCTGAACTAGCGGCCCCTGGCCGCCCATCGGGAACCGGCCGGTGCCACTCGCACCGCTCACCAGCACCCGCCGGTTCCTAGGCAACGACATCACCGGGCACCGCCCGGCAACTCACTAGATACGAACAAGGACAGATAATGACTCATATCCGTGGACTTGGATACCTCAAGGTTCAGACCCAGCACATCGCGCGCTGGCGTGAACTGACCGTCGAAGCCCTGGGCTTCGCAGAAACCGTTGGCCCGAACCCTGACGCCCTGTACCTGCGCATGGACGAGCGCGAAGCCCGCCTGATCGTGCTTCCGGGCGACGTCGACCAGGTCGTGGCCGTGGGCTGGGAGGTCCGCGACCAGTTCGCGCTGGCCGCCGTGGCCAAGGACGTGGAGGCCGCAGGCATCCCCGTGACCTGGCTGACCGAGGAGGAGAACGACGAGCGCGGCCTGGAGCAGGTCATCACGTTCACCGATCCAGCCGGCCACCCGGTGGAGATCTTCTTCGGCCCGCGCCTGGACCACACCCCGCTGATCACCGGCTACGCGCAGAAGTTCGTCACCGGTGCGCAGGGCATGGGCCACGTGGTGCTGCCGACCACCCAGATGGAGGAGACCACCTCCTTCTACACCGAGGTGCTCGGCTTCCTGCCGCGCGGCGCCGTCCGCCTGGGCCCGGAGCGCCCGGCCACCCGCTTCCGCTTCTACGGTTGCAACCAGCGCCACCACTCGCTGGCCATGGGCCCGGCACCGCACGGCGAGGCACCGGGCCTGGTGCACCTGATGGTGGAGGTCGAGGACCTGGACACCGTGGGCCGCGCCTACGACAAGGTGCGCCAGATGGACTTCAACATCACCGCATCCCTGGGCCGCCACACCAACGACCACATGGTTTCCTTCTACGTCCGCGCACCGGGCGGCTGGGACTGGGACATCGAGTACGGCACCGACGGCATGCTCGTCGACGAGTCCTACTACACCGCCGAGGAAATCACCGCTGAGAGCTACTGGGGCCACTCGCACGAGAGCGCCGAACCGCTGGCGGCCTTCATGCCGCCGGCAGCAGTCGCCGCGGCAAACTAGTCGCAGACGCGCATGACGCTCCTCGGGGCCTGGTTGGAAACAGCCAGGCCCCGGGGAGCGTCTTTCTGCCCCGAACGACCCGCGGGGCGGATGCGGCGCTTGACGGAATGCTGGCAAGGTGGGGGCAAAACGGAAAACACGTTGCGCGGCAAGTGGTTCCACAGCTGGGTTTCTCTGTTCCCACACTATTCCCCCGCTCAACTGGCCGCCGCCGGAAGCTGTAGCGCAATCGTGCACGAATACTATTGGCAGCAAGATCTGCCAAAGCCGAGACCACTGAGTTCTACCGTTTTTGTTGCCAATCAGCATTGTCTGCACGGCGACGATGGGGCAGTACTACACGCTGTTGCCGGTGGTCTGGAAAACCAATCGGCTCAAGACGCGCTGGAAATGATCCCCGCTCAGGAGCTGTCCTCCCGGCACTGCGGCGTATCGACGACCTGTCCCGCAGGCATGGCTAGCTAGTCCATGACGAACTTGCTAAATTGACAGTCCAGCCTGCGTGGAAGGAGCAGTACATGAGACACATCCCAGACGTAAGCAGCCCGTCGGGCGAGGACTTCGCAGCCGACGTGGTTTCGGACCCCGCTCTCTCGGACAAGATTGGCTACGATTGGACCGACGAAGGAGGGGCTACGCCCACCGGACCGGCAACGGGAAGCCTCCCGGTAATCACCGAAGGCCAGATCGTCAACTGACCTGTCCGCGGCCATGACCGCTCCAATGCGTCAGCTGGATGCCGATGCTGACCGCTTCCTGAAAGCCGCTGGCATTCAGTTCGACCGCCTTGATAGCGTGGCAGACCATCGACAATGAAGGAGGCGACAATGACCACGAATCATTCCGACGAATTCCTTGCCAAGCCCGATGCCGCCGACCTGGACCGTGTGTCCGATCCGGCGCTGAGCGACGAAGTCGGCCATGACTGGACCGACGAGGGCGGCGCCACCCCGACCGGGGCCGCCACCAACGACAGCCCGACTGGCAAGGGCTGAGGCACAAGTTCATAACGTTGCGGGGCCCACGGATTCGTGGGCCCCGCGGCGCGTCACACGCCACTCGTAGTCCCGTCAGGTAGGTTGGCGCCGATAGTCTTATAAGCATGTCTGCAGTCCACGCCGCCCTCACTGCACGGCGGCTCCTCGACGAAAGTCCCGCTTGGGCGCTGCTGCGCGCCGACAACGCACCGGTGGCGTTCGGGGTTCTCGGCGCACGGTTCTCCCGCCAGCGCCGCCAGGTTCCCGCACCGGAACTCATGGAGGCCGTCGATGGCGACCTCGACCTGCTGCGTGACCGCGGATTCGACCTGCCGCAAACGGCCCCGAACTACGTGCGCACCTGGCTGGCCGGCGGGTACCTGGTGCGCCGCCCCGGCGAAGCCCGCGAGGAACTCTACGAACTCAGCGATGGCGCCCTGACAGCGCTGCGCTTCATCGAAGACCTGGCCACCCCGCGCACCTCGGTGACCGAATCACGGCTGACCACCATCGTGCAGCGAGTGCGCGCGCTGAACGTGGACACCGACCCGGACATTACCCGGCGGGTGGCGGCGTTGACCGCCGAACGCGACGCCATTGACGCCCGCATCCAGGCACTCACCGCGGGCAACCTCACCGAGGTTGACGAGCAGCGCTCGGTGGACGCCGCCACGGACATCCTGTCCCTGGCCAGCCAACTGCCCGAGGATTTCGCCCGGGTGCGCGCGGAACTGGAAACCATCAACCGCTCGCTGCGCAGCAAGCTGATCGAGGAGCCCGAGTCCCGCGGCAGCGTGCTCGATGACATCTTCCGCGGCGTGGACCTGCTCTCTGAATCAGATGCCGGACGGTCCTTTGCCGCATTCCACGCGCTACTGCTTGACCCGGAGCGCACTGTGGCTGTTGATGACGACATTGACCAACTGCTCTCACGCCCCTTCGCGCGGAAACTCAAGGATTCCCAGCGGCTGGCCCTGCGCGATCTGCTGCCTGACATGCAGCGTTCCAGCGCTGACATCAGCAATGTCATGACCGCGCTGGGACGCAGCCTGCGCCGCTTCGTCCAATCCGAGGAACTGGCCGAGGAACGCGCCGTGCATCGCCAGCTGCGCGGCACCATGGCAGCTGCCGTCCAGGCGGCCAAGTCGCTGCGGCCTTTCACCAAGCTGGATCTCGAACTGGAGCTGACCGGCCTGCAGGTGGCCTCGCCCAGCGCGATGAAACTGCACAATCCCAGCGAATCCCAGACCGCCGAACCATTGCGCATCCATGCCTCCGGGACCGCGGACCTCGCCGCGCTGCGGGAGGCGGTACGTGCCTCGGAAATCGACTTTGCCGAACTGAGCGAGAACGTCAACGCGGTGCTCGCCCAGCAGGGCGCCGCGACCATCGCCGAGGTGCTTCAGACGTTTCCCGCCACCCAGGGCATCGCCTCGGTGGTCGGGTTGCTGGTGCTGGCCGAAAACCACGGCGTCCGCGCCGGCGATACCCCCGAACCGGTGCACTGGGTCAGCGACGCGCAAACCCGCCTGGCCACCGTCCCCCGCTTCCTCTTCCAGGAGAAGATTTCATGACCGAGCTTCCCGCAGCACCCTCAGAGATGGCAGAGGACGACACCGCCAACCGGGATGCCAGCCTGTGGTCCGGGGATTCCGGCGAACTGGCCGCCGGATCGCGCCGCGTGCTCGTCCAACTGGTCAAGGGGCCCTACCTGTCGGCAGAACGCCACCCAGAAGCGTGGAAGGTCCTGCTGACCGACACCGCCGCGCTGCGCTCGCGGCTTGCCGACCTGTTCCTGGATCTGGTCCTCGACGAATCCCTCGGGGTGGCGTTCGTGCGCAATGCCCCGCAGGGTGAAACCGAGGCGCCGCAGGTGGTGCGCACTATGCCGCTGACCTTCATGGACAGCGCCCTGCTGCTGTTCCTTCGCCGCGAGCTGCTGCGCGGATCCGGCGCCACGCGGGTTTTTATCGGCCGCGACGAGGTCTACGACCACCTGAACAGCTACCGCGCCGCGGACACCACCGACGAGGCGGGGTTCCGCAAGCGCGTGGATTCTGCCTGGACCAAGATGCTCAAGCATTCGCTGCTGGTGCGCACCGACACCGAGGACCGGGTGGAAATCTCGCCCATCCTGCGGCTGGTGTTCTCCACCGAGCAGATCCAGGCAGTGCAGGACGAATACCAGCGGCTGGCGGGCCATGCGCGGGTCATCGCGCACATGGAGCCGGACGAGACCGAGGAGCAGGAATGAGCGCGCTCGCGCATCCCGGGCAGTGGCGCCTGGAACACATTGAACTGGCCAACTGGGGCACCTTTGGCGGCCTGCACTCGGTCGACGTGCCACGCAAGGGTTTCCTGCTGACCGGCGAATCCGGCTCCGGCAAGTCCTCGCTGGTCGATGCGATCAGCGCCGTGCTGACCCCGCGCGGCAAGACCAGGTTCAACGCCGCCGCCGCGGACACCGGCACCCGCGGCTCGGACCGTTCGGTGCTCACCTACGTGCGCGGCGCCTGGCGGCGCAGCGCGGATGACGAGACCGGCGAAATCACCAGCCAGTACCTGCGTCCCAAGGCCACCTGGTCCGGCATCCTGCTGCGCTATGCCAATGGCCGCGGGCAACGGCACACGCTGGTCAAGCTCTTCCACCTGAAGGCCGGGGACAACACCCCGGCCGACGTCAGGGACCTCTCGCTGCTGACCGACACGAACCTGTCGCTGAAGGACCTGGAGCCCTTCGCCGCCAACGGGCTGAAGATGCGCGAGCTGAAGGCCGCCTTCCCGGACGCCACGGTGGACGCGGAACACTCCCGCTTTGCCCGGCGCATTGCCCGCACCCTGGGGCTGACCGGCGAGCGCGCCGCGCTGCTGCTGCACAAGACCCAATCGGCCAAGAACCTCGGTTCGCTCGATGAGCTGTTCCGCAAGTTCATGCTGGATGAACCGGAGACCTTCGCCAAGGCGGACGCCGCGGTGGACCAGTTCACCGAGCTGAATGCCGCCCATGCCGCGGTGCTGCGGGCACGCCGCCAGGTTGAGCATCTGGCCCCGCTGCGCGACCAAGATCGCGACTATGCCGCGTCCAGCGCGGAGGCAGAACGCGTGGGCGTTCTGCTGGACAGCCTGGATGACTATACCCACGCCCGCCGCCGCGAATTAACCGTGCAGGCGGTGGAGGAAGCCGACCAGCTGGCCGAAAAGCGCGAACGCGAACTGCGCGAGGCCGCCGAGGCGCTGCACAGCGCCCGGGAACACAGCGAGAACTACCGGGCCGCGGTGCAACAGCAGGGCGGGGCGCAGCTCACGCTGATCGAAGCGCAGTTGGACTCGGCCCGCCGGGACCTGGACCGGGTGCAGGCCGACGGTGCGGAGCTGGAACGCAAACTGGGTTCGGTGGACCTAGCGATGCCCGCGGACGCCGCCCAGTACGCCGAACTGGTGCGCGAGTGCACCCGCTTGCTGGAAGGGTCATCCGCGGAGCAGCAGCTGGAACAGCGTGCTTCCGCGGCCACCGAGGACGCGCTGCGGGCACGTGAAGCGCTGGCGGAGATCGAGCGTGACATGCAGGCGCTGCGCTCTAGCCGGTCCAACCTGCCGCGCGACCTGCTCGCCGCTCGCGCCCTGATCTGCCAAGACACCGGGCTGTCCGCGGACACGCTGCGTTTTGCCGGCGAGCTGCTCCAAGTGGAGCAGGAGCATGCCGCGTGGACCGGTGCAATCGAGCGCGTGCTGCGCCCGCTCGCCCTGGTGATGCTGGTGCCTTCCGCCCACACGCTGGCGGTCTCCCGGGCCGTCAACGCCCGTCACCTGAATGCGTCGCTGAAATTCGAGACGGTCAGCCCGCAGGCCCCGGCCCAGCGCCGACCCTCAGCGCAGAACTCGCTGGTGTACCGCGTCCAGGTCGCGCAGACGCCCATGCAGGGATGGTTGCAGCAGCGTCTGGCCGAACGCTACGACTACGCCTGCGTGGACGATGCCGACCAACTGGCGCAGGTGGCCCGCGGCGTCACCCTGGCCGGCCAGGTCAAGCGCGGGCCGACCTCCTTTGAGAAGAACGACCGCCACCGGGTGGATGACCGCCGCAACTGGGTGCTGGGCTTCGACACCGACGCCAAGCTGGAACAGCTCCAGCTGGATCTGAAGGCCGCCGCGGCGCAGCTTGAACGCTGCCAAAACGCCGAACGCCAGGCCAAGGGCCAGCTGGCGCTGCTGGCCAAGCGCCGCTTCGTGGCCGAAGACCTGGTCCGCCTGCCATGGGAGCACGTCGATGTGCAGCGCCAGCATCGCAGGGTCACCGACCTGGAGGGCAGCCGGGCCGAACTGCTGGCCGACGACGGGGACCTGCGCGCCGCCCAGCACCAGCTGGAACGTGCGCTGGAGCGTGAGGCCGGCGCCGAGGCGGCGCATCAGGCCGCGCAGAAGGCCCAGCTCGGTGCCCAGGGAAGGCTGGAAGACCTGCGCGCCGCGCTTGAAAGGCTGGATGAGCTTCCGGCCGCACCGGTGCCGCCGGCCACCGCCGCAGCGCTGCACGAGGTCTTCGATAAGGTCAAGACCCAGCGCACCACCACGCACGAGTCCATCGAGGCCGATGCCCGCAAGGCGCAGACCGCCCTGTCCAAGTCCAAGGACGAGCTGCGCAACCGGATGGCCGACCTGCACCAGTTGATGTTCCAGGCCATCTCCGCGTTCAAGCGTTCCTGGCCGGAGGCCGCAGCTGACCTGGCCGAATCAGTGGATGACCGCGCCGGCTACCTGCGCCTGCTCGGGGCATTGGAGGCTGACCGGCTGCCGGAATTCGAGAACCGCTTCTTCGAGATGCTGCGCACCCAGACGCAGCAGAACATCGCCCAGCTGCGTGAGCTGATCCAGCGGGCGGTGCGCGAGATCCGCCGGCGCATCGAACCGATCAACTCCTCCCTGTTGCGCAGCCAGTACTCCCCCGGCCGCTACCTGCAGATCCGGGTGGAGGACTCCCGCCCGGCTATGGCCGCGGAGTTCCTGCGCGACCTGAACACGGTCACCACCGGGGCGCTGGCGCCGGAGGAAGACCGAGCCGAAGCCGAGGCACGCTTCGCGGTCCTCGCCCGGCTCATGACCCAGCTGGGCTCCTCGGAAGCCGCCCACCGTTCGTGGCGGCAGCAGGTGCTGGACGTGCGCAACCACGTGCGCTTCACCGCCATCGAGGTCGACGCCGAACACCAGGTGCTAGACGTCTACGACTCCGGCGCCGGCCGCTCGGGCGGACAGAAGCAGAAGCTGGTCGTGTTCTGCCTGGCCGCAGCCTTGCGCTACCAGCTGGCCGGGGAGTCCAAGCTGCCCAGCTATGCGTCAATCGTCATGGACGAGGCCTTTGACAAGGCGGATTCCAACTTCACCCGCACCGCGATGGACATCTTCACCGAGTTCGGGTTCCACATGATCCTGGCTACCCCCATGAAGCTGCTGCGCACCCTTGAGGACTATGTGGGCGGGGTGGCACTGGTGACCTGCGAGGACTCCAAGGCTTCGCATATCGCCCAGGTGCCCTTCGCCCCAGCAGATGGCGAGCAGGAAGAGGAAGAACCGGTACCCGATCCGGAAGCTACCGCGGTCCCCGAGGTGTTGTTCGACTTCGACGCCGCCGAGGGTGGGAGCCCGGCATGATCGGGGTGGCCGATGCCCGCGAACGCCTGGCCACTCTCTACCGGCGCAAGCTGGCGGCTTGGTCGGTGTGCCCCTTCGACGCGTCCTCCCCGGTGGCGCTGGGGCTGAAGCCGCCCACCGACCGGAAGGCCACGGCGGACATGCCCGCGGTCGCCGGGTGGCTGAAGCAGTGGAGCGCGGTGGCCGTGGACGGGTTGCGGATCGACTGGGAACAGCGCCGCTGGCCCAACTCCGGGACGCAGAGCATCCCCGTCCGGCTTGCCGCCACATCTCCCGAGGCCCTCGCCCGCTTCCTGAACCGGGGGAGGGAATGGGAACTGTACCGTATGCGGGCCTTGCGGCTGCAGTCGCTGGCACCGCAGGATTCCGAGGCACGGGAAGATTTCGACCGCGCCCTGGCCCGGATCATCGGCAAGGCGGCTGCCCTGCCGCAGCAGGATTTCGAGCGGGTCTTCCATGTCCTGTCCTGGCTGGCCGGCCACCCGGACTCAGGCCTCTACCCGCGCCAGCTGCCGGTGGAGGGCATCGACTCCAAGTGGCTCGAACGCCATGCGGACATCGTGCGCACCCTGCATGTGGCTACCGGGGGCGATCCCGGCTTGGGACTGCTGAGCCCGGCCAAGCTCTACCGGGTGAGGTTCCTGGACCCGCGTTTGGCTCCCGCTGGAATGGGTGAGCTCATGGCAAGCCAGGATACGCTCAGCCGGATCGATCTGGCGGCCCGAACCGTGCTCATTGTGGAAAACCTGCAGACCCTGCTGTCCCTGCCCGAACTTCCCGGGGTGGTCGCACTTCACGGGGGCGGTTATGACGTGCGCTGGTGCGCGCCGATCCCCTGGGTGGCAGATGCCGCCGTGCTGTACTGGGGCGATCTGGACCTTGATGGACTAGCAATCCTGGCGTCGTTGCGCAGCGTGCGGCCCGATGCCCGATCGGTGATGATGGACCCTGCCACGCTCCAGCGTTTCGCGCAGTTGGCGGTACCCCATGACAAGGGGCTGACCCGGGCAGCGCCCACCGGTTTGCTGCCCACAGAGGTCGAGGCCTACGAACTGTTGCGCACCCAAGGTGGCCTGCGTCTGGAGCAGGAACGCATCCCCTGGGACTACGCACTGACGGCGCTGGGCACCGCACTAGCGCGCAGTAACAACCACTTGGCAGGCCGCCCCGACGGTGCAGAGCCGGAAGAATGAAACTGCAAACCACCCCATGTCGAAGGAGCCGCGCATGATTCCCGTCGTCGTCCTCACCGGTTATCTGGGTGCCGGCAAGACCAGCATCCTGAACCGGCTGCTGACCCGTCCGGGAACCCGGGTCGGGGTCATCATCAACGATCTGGGCAAGATCAATGTGGACACCGGGCTGGTCACCGGCCAGGTCGACGCCGCGGAATCGATCGCCGGGGGCTGCGTCTGCTGCCTGGCCGACAGCGGCAGCCTGGATGAGCTGCTGGAGCAGCTGGCCCAGCCCAAGCTGCGGCTCGACGCGATCATCGTCGAGGCCAGCGGCGCCGCGGATCCGATCAACGTGGACCGGCTGCTGCGCTACGGCAAGGCCAAGGGGGTACGCTACGGCGGCATCATCGACGTGGTGGATGCGGTGGAGCATGAGCACACGGTGGACACCGCAGCCCTGGCCCCGGCCCGCTTCTCCGCCACCAGCCTGGTGGTCGTCAACAAGATGGACCAGCTCCCGGCAGACCAGCGCGCGGCCACCGTGGCCCGGATCAGCGAACGCGTGCGCGAACGCAACCCCGGGGTGGCCATCGTGCCAGTGGAACGGGCAGCCCTGGACCCGCAGCTGGTCTTCGACATTGCGCAGTCCGAGGACCCGGTCGACGAACTGCCGCTGGCCGCCGCGGCGCGCGCAGCACACGACCACGCTTCCGCACCGCACGCTCATGCGGTGAGCGTTCCGGCCGACCAGGCCGCGGATCCGGGAATCTTGCTGGATCTGCTCGAAGCGCCCCCAACCGGGGTCTACCGGTTGAAGGGGCATGTCAGGCTGCGCCATGGCACCGGATCCCGCCGCTACCTGGTCAACCAGGTCGGCCGGACCGCGCATCTTGGCCCCGCACACCCTGCCAGCGATTCTGCCGATGACGGTTTGGTTGCGATCGGCATGGACCTGGATGAGCCTGCGGTGGAGCGAGCGCTTCGCACCGCGCTGGCACCGGCAGAACACGCGCCCACGGAGCACTCGCTGACCAGATTGGAACGGCGGCTGATCCTCAGCGGCAAGCCCGAGGGCGAGTGACCAGAAGGTAGTGAAGCGATGAATCGTTGGCTCTGGATTAGGCTACGTGGAGGTTGCCGCTACTGCGCGCAGTTCGGCTGAAATCTCGGTCGTAGCGGACCAACATTTAGCTCAACATTTAACTTGCCCCCATTCAACAATTAAGAACGACGGCGCTTGATCCCTTGATTCACGCGGATTTTCCGTTCGACGACGAACTCAACAATTAAAGAGTCCAGCGTCAGTATTTACAGGAACGGATGCCGTTCGCCGATTCCTGAACCCTCGGACGAGCCAGCCTGAAACAGCTAACAACGAAGGACGCTCGAGTTAGGTCGAGGATCTGAACTGGCGTCAACACATATCTTGAGTGAGCACGGTGCTCTTAGAATCAAAACCCACGAATGGAAAATCGGACGGCGCAACCCGCACGGTCCTTCTCTGCCCGAGCAAAATATTTCACCGGAAGAAGGGGTGGACACGGTACGCCGATAATCGGCGCGCCACGCAGGTACAGCCTCGGCGGGATCATGCAATGGAGATCTTACAAGGCGATCTTGCCGCTGAGGTCTTTGTACCGCTGGTGGCGGAGTTTCAATGGTGTAACTTCGGTCAAGATGATCCATGACCAGCGATGCCCGACTACCGTTTCTCCGTTATCCAAATTCCCCTGCCCACCGCACTTCGTTTCCAGCTTCTTGAAAATACGAGATGCCCCGTCTTTAATTAATCACCCAAGCGCCTCGTTGAACTTCCTTGCAAATAAAGGGATCCGAGGGGTATCCATTTAATTGTTGTCTTGATGCTGGTAAATTATCCGTATGAGACCGATCGAGATTCCGGATTTTTCATTCAACAGTCCACTGGCGAATGTGGTCATCGAACTTGAACGGCTTCGTGGCGACCTGGGTACTTCTACAACTCCGAGTGAAGTCTTCGGGCAGTTGAAGCAGCTGTTTCAGCTCATGACGAGCATCATGAGCGCACGCATCGAGGGTAACCGCACGTCAATTCTTGAAATCGTCGAAGGTGCCCAGGAGAATACGGCCCGTGATCGCAGTGTCAGGAGTGCGGCTCCCGACTTTTCTGACGGAGTTAAGGAAATCATCCTTCTCGAAGAGGCATCGAAGTTCATTGACGAGCACATTCATGCGGGCACAACTATCTCGCATGCGTTAGTTCGAGAGTTGCATCGGATCGCCGTCAGCGGGCTCGAACGCGAAGGGGACCGCACCCCTGGGTCGTACCGTACGACGGATGTCGTGATCCAAGGATCAGATCACCGTCCACCACCGTTCGCCTCCATTCAGGCGGATATGCAGGAGTTGCTTGATTTCATCAATCAAGAAATGGATCGCAAGTTTGATCTGCTTAAAGTCGCCATAGCGCATCATCGGTTCGTATGGATCCACCCATTTGGCAATGGAAACGGTCGTACGTGCCGCTTGCTGACCTACGCCATTATGGTCAGTCAAGGATTCACTGCAACTACCGACTACCGGGCAGTTGACCCCACTGCAGTATTTGGCGCTGATAGGGAGTCCTACTATAGACATTTAGAGGCGGCGGATTCACTCGAACCAGCAACCACCATTCAATGGTGTACGTATCTGTTGGGCGGGATGTTGAAAGATCTTCGGAAGCTCAACAAGCTCGGTAACCATGACTTCGTCGTCGACGAATTACTGGTCCCTTCCCTTGAGCGAGCCCGCCAAGCCGGCATCATCAGTTTGGAAGAGTTCGAAGCATTGAAAATTTTTGCTGTCAGAACCACGGTCAAGGCCACAGATCTTTCAAACGTCGTCCTCGGTAGTTCGGTGGTAAGAAGCCAATTTATTCGACGGTTGATTAACCGGCGACTAGTGGAACCGATCGCCGAGGGCAAGAGAAGCTACCGACTAGTCATGGCTCCCGGGCCGCTTACACCATTCATCCTTCGCCAGTTGGACAAACTGGAATTCCTGCCACAAATTCTGCGCGACGATGCCTAAGGGCCAATTACGCACATGGTCCCGATTCATTACTTGGCTGGTTTGGTTCTCCATCTACGAATGGTTTTTGCGATTCCAGGGGTCTCAGAGGTCGTTCCGCCACTGAACGATTGATCCTGACGTCACGGACCGCGAATGCGAAAACCGGAGGCCGCATCCCGCGCGCCCCTACCGTCGGCCCACCATGTCCGAGCAAAGAGAAACATCACTGGAACATGAGGTGGACACGGTGCGCCGATTTTCGGCGGGTCAGCGCGGGGTACGGCCCCCGGCGGTCTGAAGAGCTATCGCCTACAAGGTGATCTGTCGGTTCTGGTCCTTGTACAGCAGGTAGCGGAAGTTGCTCGGTCCGCCGGCATAGCAGGCCTGCGGGCAGAAGGCGCGCAGCGCCATGTAGTCGCCGGCTTCGACCTCGACCCAGTCGTCGTTCAGGCGGTAGACGGCCTTGCCTTCCAGCACGTACAGGCCGTGCTCCATGACGTGGGTTTCGGCAAACGGGATGGATGCACCCGGCTCGAAAGTCACGATGTTCACGCCGAAGTCGTAGGCCAGGTCCTGCGGATCCAGCATGCGCGTGGTGCGCCACTTGCCGTCGGTGTCCGGCATGTGGCCCGGCTCGATGTCCTTCTCGTTGCCCACCACGGCCTTCGGCGCCGGAACGTAGTCCAGCGCCTCGTAGCGCTTGCGGATCCAGTGGAAGGTCACGATCTCGGACTCATTGTTCTTCAGCGACCAGACGGCGTTCGGCGGAACGAAGGCGAAGCCGCCTTCGTCCAGCACGTGCTCCTCGCCGTCGAGCGTCAAGGTCAGCGCACCGCCGACGACGAACAGGAAGCTGGACACCCCCGCCTGCGGCTCGGGCTTGGTTGCGCCGCCGCCCGGGGCGATCTCGACGATCACCTGGGAGAAGGTGGTGGGGCCGCCGGCGACCGGGCGGTTCAGCACCCAGGCGCGGGTGTCGGTGAACTCCGGGAACACGCTGGTGACGATGTCGCGCAGCACACCCTTGGGGATCACGGTGTAGGCCTCGGTGACGATCGCGCGGTCGGTCAGCAGGTCGGTCTGCGGCGGATGGCCGCCGTAGGTGTTGTAGTACGGGCTCTTCACCTGGGCTGGAACGGTCATGGGAAAATCTCCTAGTTTGCGTGGGAGCGATTCAGCGCGATCGCTTCCAGTTCGGCAAGTGTAATTTGGGCAAGATCGGTGACTTCCTGCGCGCCCACCGCGCCGCAGGCCACCCCGCGGTGGATGTAGCGCGCCAGGGCACGGGCGGTGGCGGGCTCGTCCATGATGGCCGATTCGATCTTGTGCACGTAGTTGCGCAGGCGGGTGCCGGCCGCTTCCAGCCCTTCGCGGAAGAAGGCGAAGGTGGCCAGGTAGCGGGTCACCAGGTGGTTTTCGTGCATGTCCCAGCCCTGGTAGATGCCGCGGGTGAGGTGGCGGGTGACCAGGCGGGCGTGCAGCGCCCAGGCGGCGGCGATGTTCTCCGGATCGCCGGCCGGGATGATGTTGGTGGAGCCGTCGGACAATTCCACGCCGGTGCCGGCCACGGCGACCTGCATGACATCCTTGGCGAAGTCGGCCACCGGATGCTCCATGGACTGGTAGCCGGCGGCCACCCCCAGCGAGGCCGAGTAGTCGTAGGTGCCGTAGTGCAGAGAGGAGACCCGTCCCTGGCCGGCGTGGATCAGGGCGGCGACCGGGTGGCTGCCGTCCGCGGCGATGATCACCTGCGGGGTCTCGACCTGCACCTCGAAGCGGATGCGCCCGGCCTCCAGGCCGTGCGCTTCCTCCAGCTTTTCGGCCAGGAAGACCATGGCTTCGACCTGGTCCACGGTGGTGACCTTGGGTAGCGTCAGGCGCAGCCCCTCGGGAAGGGGGCCGTTGGCGAGAAGCCGCGAGATGAACAGGTCCAGGGTGCGGATGCCGCGGGCCCGGGTGGGGGCCTCGAAGCACTTGAAACGGATGCCGATGTAGGCCGGGGCCTTGCCGGCGGCTACGGCGGCGGATACCGAGTCGGCGGCGGCCAAGGCCGCTGCATCCTCCTCGGCATCCGGCCGATTGCCGTAGCCGTCTTCAAAGTCCAGACGCAAATCTTCGATGGGTTCGCTCGCCAGCTTCGCGGCCACCAGCTCGCCCAGGCGCTCCGGTTCGGCCAGGTTCAGCTTGGCTGCCAGCTTGGCCAGCCCCGCGGCGTTGCCGGCGGCGGCCAGGGCGTTGGAGCCCCAGGCCTCCGGCAGGCCGACGGTGAACTTGTCCCCCGGCACGTACACGGTGTGCACCGGCTGGCGGGCGCCGGAATCCCCCGGGTAGGCGGATGCCAGCAGCTGGTCGGTAGCGGCCAGCTTGGCCTCTACCGCGGCGAGCGTTGACTCATCGAAGACGTTGCTCATGGCTTGGTCACGTATTCCTTTTCCAGTAGTTCGTAGGCGCCGGTGGTGAGGAAGTCCGCGAAGTCCTCATCGCGTCCGGACACCAGGGTGCCGATCAGCGTGGCGGCCGGCTCGTAGTACTTCGCGAAGCGCTCGGCGTCGTTGACCTCACCGCGCAGCTTCTCGACCTCTTCGGCCAGGATGGTTGCCACCAGTTCGGCGGTGATGGTGTTGCCGGTGTCGGCGGCCACGACCTTGTTGCGAATCTGCTGCCAGATTTGCGAGCGGGAGATTTCCGCGGTGGCGGCGTCTTCCATCAGGTTGTGGATGGCCACGGCGCCGTTGCCCGAGAGCCACACGGCGGTGTAGGCCACCGCCACGTAGAGATTCAGGCGCACGCCGGCCTCGGTGACCGAGCCCGGGGCGCTGGCGATGTCCAGCAGCTGCTCCGCGGTGACCTCGACCTCGGGGCGCTGCTTGTCCAGCTGGTTCGGCTTGCTCCCCAGCACGGAGTCGAAGACCTCCATGCAGGTGCCGACCAGGTCCGGGTGGGCCACCCAGGAGCCGTCGAAGCCGTCGTTGGCCTCGCGGGTCTTGTCCGCGCGGACCTTCTCGAAGGCGGCGGCGGTGACCTCCGGTTCGCGGCGGTTCGGGATGAAGGCGGCCATGCCGCCCATCGCGAAGGCTCCGCGCTTGTGGCAGGTCTTGACCAGCAGCTCGGTGTAAGCGCGCATCATCGGCGCGGTCATCGACACGTCAGCGCGGTCCGGCATGATGAAGGCATCGCCGGCTTCGCGGAAGGTCTTGATGATGGAGAACAGGTAGTCCCAGCGTCCGGCGTTCAGGCCCGAGACGTGGTCGCGCAGCTCGTAGAGGAACTCGTCCATCTGGAAGGCGGCCGGGATGGTCTCGATGAGCATGGTGGCGCGCACCGTGCCGTACGGGATGCCCAGCTCGGCCTGCGCGAAGGTGAAGACCTCGTTCCACAGGCGCACCTCCAGGTAGTGCTCCATCTTCGGCAGGTAGTAGAACGGGCCCTGGCCGGATTCGGTGAGCACCTTCGCGTTGTGGAAGAAGTGCAGGCCGAAGTCGACCAGCGCGCCGACGCCCGGCTTGCCGTCGATCAGCACGTTGTTCTCCGGCAGGTGCCAGCCGCGCGGGCGGACCACCACGGTGGCCAGCGGTTCGTCGGTGCGCAGCGCGTAGGACTTGCCGGTCTTCGCATCGGTGAAGGCCAGGTTGCCGCGCGCGGCATCCGACAGGTTCTTCACCGCGTCGATGACATTGTTCCAGCTCGGGGTGGAGGCGTCCTCGAGGTCAGCCAGCCACACCTTGGCGCCGGAGTTCAGCGCGTTGATGGCCATCTTGGCCGGGGTGGCCGGGCCGGTGATCTCCACGCGGCGGTCGGTCAGCGCGGCCGGGGCCGGCGCGACCTTCCAGTCGCCGTTGCGGACCTCTTCGGTCGCCGGGTCGAAGTCGATGCTGCGGGCATCGGAGAACTGCTTGCGGCGCACGTCGCGCTGGGCCAGCAGCTCGTTGCGGGTGCCGGCGAACTTCTGGTGCAGCTTCTCGATGAATGCCAGCGCGTCATCCGAAAGGATCTCTGCCGCGCCCTCGAACTGGGGAATGCGGGATAGTGAAATGCTCATGTGGGTTGCTCCTTAACCTCTGTGCTCTGTTCCAGTGATGCGGCCCCGAAGGGCCAGGGGTGACGAGCCCCGGGTCTTGCCTAGTCCTTTTTCGCAGCGAGTTCCACGGCGACGGCTACGTCGGTGGCGACCTGTGGGTCGAACACCGAGGGAATGATGAAGCCGGGATTCAGCTCATCGTCGCTCACCCGGGCGGAAATCGCGTCTGCGGCGGCCAGCAGCATCTCATCGGTGATGTCTGCGACGCCGGCATCCAGCAGCCCGCGGAAGAAGCCCGGGAAGGCCAGGACATTGTTGATCTGGTTCGGGAAGTCACTGCGCCCGGTGGCGACCACCGCGGCGTGACGGCCCGCAACCTCCGGATCCACCTCTGGATCCGGGTTGGCCATGGCGAAGACGATCGCGCGCTCGTTCATCGCGGCAATATCGGCTTCGTCCAGGACATTCGGGGCGGAAACGCCGATGAAGACGTCCGCATTGACGACGGCTTCCTTCAGCGATCCGGAGAAATTCTCGGGGTTGGTGTTCTGCGCCAGCCAGACCCGGTGCTCGTCGGCGTACTGCTCGTCGCGGGTGATCGCGCCGTTGCGGCCGCAGGCGATGATGTTCTTCGCGCCGCGCGCCGCCAGCAGCTGGATGATCGCGTTGCCCGCGGCGCCCACGCCGGAGACCACGATGCGCACGTCCTCGATCTTCTTCTCGACGACCTTCAGCGCGTTGGCCAGGGCGGCCAGGGTGACGATCGCGGTGCCGTGCTGGTCGTCGTGGAAGACCGGGATGTCCAGTTCTTCGCGCAGGCGGGCTTCGATCTCGAAGCAGCGCGGGGCGGCGATGTCTTCCAGGTTCACGCCGCCGTACACCGGGGCCAGGGCCTTGACGATCATGACGATCTCGTCGGTGTCCTGGGTGTCCAGGCAGACCGGCCAGGCATCGACGTCCGCGAACTGCTTGAACAGCGCGGCCTTGCCTTCCATCACCGGAAGCGCGGCGGCCGGGCCGATATTGCCCAGCCCCAGCACGGCGGAGCCGTCGGTGACCACGGCAATGGTGTTGCGCTTGACCGTCAGGTTGCGGGCATCGGCAGGGTTCTCCGCGATGGCCATGCAGACGCGGGCCACACCCGGGGTGTAGGCGCGGGAGAGGTCGTCGCGGTTGCGCAGCGCGACCTTGGGGACCACTTCGAGCTTGCCGCCCAAATGCATCAGGAAGGTGCGGTCCGAAACGTTGCGGACATTCACGCCGTCCAGCTCGTTCAGCGCGTCGCGCACCTGCTCGCCGTGGGCGACATCCATGGTGTTGCACGAAACGTCGACCACCATGTGGGTGTGGTGGGATTCGGTCACGTCGAGGGCGGTGATGTGGGCACCAGCCGAGCCAACCGCTGCAGCCAATTCGCTGGTCGCGGTGATCGACGCTGGGGTCTCCACGCGAAGCGTCAATGAATATCCCGGGCTAGGTGCTGCCATGAGGTCCTCCTGTAAAAGTTTCCGTATAGTGGATACTAATATCCTCAAAATGAAAACGCAAGGTCATTTTGTGCAGTGTGACACAACTTTTTACACTTATTTTTTTCGCATCATGGAATCCTTGCTCGCCATGGGGCTATTCTTAGAGAAAAGATTTCGCATCGCAGAAGTTAACTACCAACAACTTCCACGATCCAGAGGCTACGAGGAGTCATAAATGACGCAGACAACCAGCAAGTCGACGACTGGCGGCGTCCAGTCCGTTGAACGCGCGTTTGAACTCCTCGAAGTCATCGCCCGTGCCGGAGGGGAAGCGGCCCTGAGCGAACTGGCCGCTGACACGCCATTGCCGCTGCCGACCATCCACCGCCTGCTGCGGACCCTGGTCGGTGTCGGCTACGTGCGGCAGCTGCCCAACCGCCGCTACTCGCTGGGCCCGCGGCTGATCCGCCTCGGCGAGGTCGCCAACCGCCAGCTGGGGGCCCTGGCTTCACCTGTCCTCAAGGAGCTGGTTGCCAAGCTGGGCGAATCCGCGAACATCGCCGTGCTGGACGGGGACATGGTCACCTACATCGCGCAGGTCCAGTCACCGCACTCCATGCGCATGATCACCGAGGTCGGCCGGCGCGCCATGCTGCACAACTCCGGCGTCGGCAAGGCGGTGCTGTCCGTCCTCGACGACGACCGCGTCCAGCGCCTGGTGGCCCAGGCCGGCATGCCGCCGAAGACCGCGAACACCATCACCACGCTGGGCAAGCTGTTCACCGATGTCGAAGCGACCCGCGAGCGCGGCTACGCCATCGACGAGGAAGAGCAGGAGCTGGGCGTGCGCTGCATCGCCGTCCCGGTTCCCGGTGCGCCGACCCCGATGGCCATCTCGGTGTCGGGGCCGGTCACCCGCGTGGACGAGGCCTTCATGGCGCACGCGGTGCCCGAGCTCCAGGAGGCCGCCCGCGAGCTCGGCCGCCAGCTCGTTGCCGCCGCGGACTAGCGCATCGGATCCTGCTGCCCGGGCTGCCCGCATTTCACCATGCGTGGCTCCCGGGCAGTTTCTCCTTAATGGGCGAGAAGCTGGATTCGCCCTACTTGAGGATCTCGCTGGCGAAGCTCACAGAGCCCGAGCCGCTCTTGGTGCTCCACGCCAAGGCCTTGTCGTTGCCGAAAATATTCTCGAAGTTGTTTTCCGGGCTGAAGGCAAAGAGCTCGCCCGTCGCCGCATCGAGAGCTACCGCTTCATTGCCCAAGGCCCCCAGTTCATCCATCTGTTCTGCAGACCAGGCAATGAAGGAGTAGGATCCCGAGGTTGACTGCCCGAAGGGGATCCGGCCATCCGGTATCTCGATGAGCCAAGCCTGTTTGGTCTCGAAATTCAGCACGGCCACGTCGAAGCTGTTTTCACCCCTGTCAAGGTTGAAGCTCATGCTGGAACCGCCCTTCATGATCGGCCTCGGGCTATACGGGTCGCCGCTAAATCCTCCCAGTTCGAACTCGTCCGTGGCACGAAGCAATTCGGTGCCATCGAGAAGCCGCACGCCGCCGATTTGGTTCATTTTGTCCGCGGATCGAGGCTCTTCCTGCTTGAGCACGGCGATGCCCTGGTCGGTGCGGTAAACGGCCCCCGCGTTCTCGGCTTCTACTTTTTTGCTTCCACCGGTCAAGGGGATCGAAGCCACGCGGTAGGCATTCGCGTCCGCTTCGCTCCAGTACACCTTGCCGCCGTCCAGGACGAGGGACTCGCTGTTCGAGTCGCTGACCTTCTGGAAGTCCCTGATCTCCTGG
>SMEN01000293.1_pt1 | contig 24577 bp, 16 predicted proteins | sample 2456271 | NCBI WGS metagenome assembly SMEN01 (sample SAMN10132593, study PRJNA489261) | soil metagenome | isolation source: day1 control-loamy sand soil ammended with raw manure from dairy cow... | place: USA | collected 2015-04-01 | reverse complement strand
ATAAAATATTTACAACAATAACTTGTTTTGTATTATTATTATTATTATTGTATTATGAGTTTTAGAAAAGTTCTAAAACATGTTTAACTAATAACTTATAATATTATAAAAAAAATGATGTTTAGTGCATTAGCTTGCGTAGCTTTTGCTTTTAGCGGTTTCGCTTCGAATGAAGTATTTGAAACTAAAGATTTAAATCTAAAAATAATTGAAACTATTGAAAATGACGATCCATTTGTGCCTGTTTATAAAGTGATTTGTACGGTTTATGTTCATTTAACCGATTGGTTTGGAAGAGGATATACAGTTGTTGAATCAAAAACTTTTTGGTTTGAAACTGAAATAAGTGGGAATTTAAAATGTGATGCTTTTGCAGGTGAAATGGCAAAAAAACATAACGTATCTTATAAACAACCAAACGTAATTTCTCCGAACTAATTCGTTTATAAATAAATATTATCTTGAAAAATTTTTTGTTTTTTTTTATCATTTTTAGTTCATTGTATTGTAAGTCACAGAATGATGTTGTTTTTCTAAATTATAAGGTTTTTTATGATTTTAAAAGGCCTTTATCACGAGATGTTTATATGACTATTAGTGATCAGAAGGCACTTTATGTGGAAAAAAATAATTCTACTGTTTATCTTAAAAATGAAGCGGAATTTGTGATACCTGATAATAAAGATGATGAGAGTTTATATACAGATGTTAGTAACTATGTAATTCAATCAGAATATAAATACGATGATAAATTTATAGTTCAAAATTTAGTTTTAAATAAATTATTTGAAACAGTCCAAGATCCATATTTCGGAAATTTTATTTCAGAAGAATCAATAGCCAACATAACTTGGAATTTAGAAAATGAATTTAAAACTATAAATGAAGTTGAATGCCAGAAAGCAATTGGTAGTTTTCGTGGTTTACAATGGAAAATTTGGTTTTCGATGAAATATCCTATACCATTTGGTCCTTGGAAACTTTTTGGAGCTCCAGGTTTGATTTTCGAAGCTTCAACTTTAGACAAAAAAGTTACTTATCTTTTACAAAGTATAAAATCTGGTAATATGATTATAGATGATACTTTACCAAAATATAAATTAATGACTTTGGAAAATTTGGTGAAATTTATGGATGAAAACTCTGATGTTATTAACGATGCAAGTAGAAACTATGAAAATAGGACTAAAGTTGTTGGATATAGAAATTTACTAGAACCCAAATACGAATGGGAAGAATAACATTTATAATCTTAACCTTATTAACAACCGTTCCTTTACTCGCACAAACCGAGTTTAAAGGAACGGTTTCTTCTATGGCTAATGAGGTTTTGCCAAACGTTTCGGTGATTGTAAAAAACACCGAAGACAAAATTTTGCATTTTGGTTTTACCAAACCAAACGGCGAGTTCTCTATTGCCGTAAACGACTTGGGTACATTCGTTGTCGAAGTAAATTCGTTAGGTTACGTTAAACAAATCGCACAAATTACAATAAAAGCAGAAGATAAAAAATTTACCAAAAACTTTGTTTTAGAGCAATCTACAGAAATCTTAGAAGATATGGTTATCGAGATTGACAATCCCATAAAACTGCGTGGCGACACTTTGGTTTACGATGCCAAAGCTTTTAGTACGGGCAGAGAAGTGGTGGTTGAAGATTTGCTTAAAAACATACCGGGAATTACCGTAGAAAAAGATGGTAAAATAAAATTTGAAGACAGAGAAATTGAAAAAGTCATGGTCGATGGCGATGATTTTTTCAATCGCGGCTATTCTATTTTAACAAAAAATATGCCTTCAAAACCTTTAGATAAAGTTGAGGTTTTACGTCATTATTCCAACAATAAATTACTAAAAGGAGTTGAAAATTCCGATGCGGTGGCGCTTAACTTAACTGTTCAAGATGAATATAAAAGCATTTGGTTTGGCGATTTAAGTTTGGGTTACGGTATAGTAACCGAAAATCGCTATCAGGTTTCGGGCAACTTAATGAACTTTGGTAAAAAGCAAAAGAATTTTTTCACCTTTGGTTTAAATAACATCGGTTACGATAATGTTGGTAATATTGATGATATGTTTTACAATTCATCAGATATGATGAGCATTGGTCACGGACAACAAAACCGCCAACAAATGTATCTTTCAGGTGGCGGAACCATGTTAAAAGACCACCGAACACGTTTTAATAATGCCGAAATGATTTCGTTAAATACTATTTTGCCTTTAAATTCTAAAATGAAATTAAAATTAGGAGGTTTCTTAGGTTATGATGAATTAGATGCTTTTCGTAATTCGGCTAGTTTTACGCAAGTGGGCACAACCAGTTTTGAAAACATCGAAGCTGAAAAATTTCGTAGTAAATTACAAAAAGGTTATTTAAACGCCTTTTTAACGTACGATATTTCTAAAACCAAAATGCTACAAATTGGTTCGTTATTTAGTTTCGGAAATTCCAATAATAAAAACGATTTGACGTTTAATGGTGTTTCTACCTTAGAACGTTTAGAAACCAAAAATATGTTTTTCGATGCCAAGGCTACGTTTACAACCAAATGGAAAGACAAAAATGCAGCTTTAGTCAAAGCGCGTTTTTTTACCAATAAAATTCCGCAGTTATATAACATCAACGATTATTTAATGGGCGATTTGTTTCCGTATGATGTGCAATCGGTTCGTAATGATATACAAAACAATAAAACCTATGGTGGTATTGAAACCGATTTAAAATTCAAACAGAAAAAAGATGATTTAATTGAAGTGAAAGTAGGTTACGAATTTTCGAACCAAGATTTAAATACGCAGTTTAAATTGTTTACTTCAGATACGCAATTTATAGAACCAACAGATTTTCAAGCGAACATCAATTTTCAATTACACGATTTTTATGCCAAAAGTGGATACACTTGGAAGTGGAAAAAAGCACAAGTAACCGCCAACGCAGATGTACATCAGTTGTTTAATACGTTTTCAAATTCGTTACACAAGCAAACCACTAAAGGGGTGTTTTTTGTAAACCCCAATGTGAATGCCAAATGGGACATAAATGCAACCAATGTGTTGAGTGGGTATTATTCGTACAATTTTTCAAATTTAGATATTCATCAGGTCAATGATACGTATTTACTGCAATCATCAAGAAGTTTTTCTAAAGGAGTTGGTGAATTTAATCAGCTCGAAAATTCAAATGCTTCTCTAAATTATTCTATTCGTCATTATTTAAATCGTTTTCGTTTTTCTGTCGGAATTACTTATTCCAAACAAAATGATGCGTTGGCTTATCGAACTTCATTAGAGCAAAATAGTTCGCTTTCTGAAAGTTTTTTTATTAAAGGTGGCGATAATTATGGTTTAAATACCGAAGCGAATTTTTATTTACGCAAACTAAAAAGTAATTTAAAATTGAAGTTTAATGCGAGTAGAGGTTTTTCATTCAATGCGATTAACGGAAGCGATTTGCGTAAAAATGTATATGAATCGTTACGTTATAATGTAGAATGGCGCACCAATTTCAAAACGGCTTTTAATTTTCATTTAGGAACCGAATGGACCGAAAGTAAAGTGCAATCTCCAGGTTTTGAGAACTCCAATTTAAACGGATTTAGTTTCTTGGATTTGTTTTATAAACTAAACGACCGTTTGGATGTAAAAGCGGTTACCGAACATTATTATTTTGGAAACTTAGAAAAGAATCAACGCGATTATTTTTTCTTGGATATCGAAGCGACTTATAAGTTGAAAGGCGATAAATACACCATTGGTTTAAAAGCAAATAATGTGTTTAATACCGAAAAATTCACAACGTTTAATGCATCAGATGTGGGTTATTCAACCACAAGTTATCGTTTGTTGCCACGTTATGTTTTAGGGAGTTTTAAATTTAGGTTTTAGTGTTTTAAAGTATTAAGATATTAGATTTGAGTATTAAGAAGTTAGAATTGAGAAACTGAATTTGAACGTTGAGAAACTGGATTTGAAAGTTGAGTAGTTGAATTTGAAAGTTGAGAATCTGAATTTGAACATTGAGGAATTGAATTTGAACGTTGAGGAACTGAATTCGATCGTTGAGAAACTGAATTCGATCGTTGAGAAACTGGATTTGAACATTCAGAAGTTTAAAACAAACTTTTATGTTAACTTTTAACTTTTAACTTTTCGACTTTCTTACTTTCTAACTAAATTTGCGTTAGGGATTGCAGTGGAAATCCTTTTTAAAGTTACTTGAGTGAAGCGAATGTAACATGAAAAGATTGTAGCGAAAAGCCCGCCCGAAGGGAACGCCCAAAGGATAAATTATAATATTGAAAAGTAATAACATAAAAAGCGATAATCATTTGAAGATTGTTGCTTTTTTTTGTGACTTGATTTCTAAATAAATAGGTCAGTTTGATAGAAATTGTGTAAATTCGCACTTTGATTACAAAAAATAGATAATGAGCACTAAATTCACAGAATATAAAGGACTTGATTTGCCAAATGTTGCATCGGAAATGTTACAATATTGGAAAGATCAAGCTATTTTCGACAAAAGTATAACGTCGAGAGAAGGGAGTCAACCTTTCGTGTTTTTTGAAGGTCCACCTTCAGCAAATGGTCAACCTGGAATTCACCACGTGATGGCGCGTGCCATTAAAGATATTTTTTGCCGATACAAAACGCAAAAAGGTTTCCAAGTTAAGCGTAAAGCAGGTTGGGATACACACGGTTTACCTGTTGAGTTAGGTACTGAAAAAGAATTAGGTATTACTAAGGAAGATATCGGAACTAAAATTTCGGTTGAAGAATATAACGAAGCTTGTAAACGTACGGTTATGCGTTACACGGATTTATGGAACGATTTAACTGAGAAAATGGGATATTGGGTAGATATGGAAGATCCGTATATTACTTATAAACCAAAATACATGGAAACGGTTTGGTGGTTGTTAAAACAAATTTATAACAAAGATTTGTTGTATAAAGGTTATACCATTCAGCCTTATTCACCAAAAGCCGGAACGGGATTGTCTTCTCACGAAGTAAATCAGCCAGGTTCGTACCGTGATGTTACCGATACAACCATTGTAGCTCAGTTTAAAACGATTGAAAGCTCGTTACCAGATTTCTTACAAGGTTACGGAGCTATTGATATTTTAGCTTGGACAACAACTCCTTGGACATTACCATCGAACACAGCGTTAACAGTTGGACCAAAAATAGACTATGTTTTAGTTAAAACATTCAATCAATATACGTTTGAACCGATTACGGTTATTTTAGGAAAACCATTAGTTGCTAAGCAATTTGCTGGTAAATTTTTTGCGATTGAAGATGAAGCTGAATTAACGAACTTCAATTCTGGTGATAAGAAAATTCCTTACTTCATTGTTAAAGATTTTAAAGGTGCTGATTTAGTAGGAATTCGTTACGAACAATTATTGCCTTACACGTTACCATATCAAAATCCAGAAAATGCATTCCGTGTTATTTCTGGTGATTTCGTTACTACAGAAGACGGAACTGGAATTGTACATACAGCGCCAACTTTTGGTGCAGATGATGCTAAGGTTGCAAAAGAAGCAACACCAGAAGTTCCGCCAATGTTGGTATTAGACGAAAACGAAAATGCAGTTCCGTTAGTAGATTTACAAGGTCGTTTTGTGGCTCAAATGGGTGAGATGGCTGGTAAATATGTTAAGAATGAATATTACAATGAAGGTGAAGCTCCAGAGAAATCGGTTGATGTTGAAATCGCGATTATGCTTAAAGAGCAAAACAAAGCTTTCAAAGTTGAAAAATATGTGCACAGTTACCCACATTGTTGGAGAACAGATAAACCAATTTTATACTATCCGTTAGATTCTTGGTTTATTAAAGTAACTGAAGTTAAAGATCAAATGTTCGAATTGAACAATGATATCAACTGGAAACCAAAAGCAACCGGAGAAGGTCGTTTTGGAAACTGGTTAAAAAATGCAAACGATTGGAACTTATCTCGTTCTCGTTATTGGGGAATTCCATTGCCAATTTGGAGAACTGAAGACGGAACTGAAGAGATTTTGATTGGTTCTGTTGAAGAGTTGGTTGCAGAAATTACTAAAGCTAAAGCTGCAGGAATTGATAACGGTAATGCCTTTGAAGGTTTTGTTGTTGGAGATATGTCTGAAGCAAACTATGATAAAATTGACTTACATAAAAATGTGGTTGATAACATTACCTTAGTTTCTGTTTCTGGAAAAGAGATGAAACGTGAAGCTGATTTAATTGATGTTTGGTTCGATTCTGGAGCAATGCCTTATGCACAATGGCATTATCCATTCGAAAACAAAGAAATGATCGACGAGAATAAATCATTCCCAGCTGATTTTATCGCTGAAGGAGTAGATCAAACTCGTGGTTGGTTCTATACATTACATGCAATTGGAACTTTAGTTTTTGGGAAAAATGCTTACAAAAACGTAGTTTCTAACGGGTTGGTGTTAGATAAAAACGGACAAAAAATGTCAAAACGTTTAGGTAACGCGGTTGATCCGTTTACAACTTTAGCTGAACACGGACCAGATGCTACGCGTTGGTACATGATTTCGAATGCAAATCCGTGGGATAATTTAAAATTTGATTTAGAAGGAATTACAGAAGTTCGTAGAAAATTCTTCGGAACTTTATATAATACATATTCATTCTTTGCTTTATACGCAAATATTGATGGATTTACTTACAGTGAAGCTGAGGTTCCGTTAGAAGAACGTCCAGAAATTGACCGTTGGATTTTATCTGAATTAAATTCATTAATCAAAAATGTTGATGATGCTTATGCAGATTACGAACCAACACGTGCTGCTCGTATGATTTCAGATTTCGTACAAGAAAACTTATCAAACTGGTATGTGCGTTTATGCCGTCGTCGTTTCTGGAAAGGTGATTACGCACAAGATAAAATTGCAGCTTACCAAACATTATATACATGTTTAATTACAGTTGCTAAATTATCTGCGCCAATTGCACCATTCTTTATGGATAAACTTTACAAAGATTTAACAGCTGTAACGAATAAAGATAGTTTTGAATCTGTACATTTGGCTGATTTCCCGAAATTTAATAGCGAAATTGTTAATAAGTCGTTAGAAAGTAAAATGGAGAAAGCGCAAATTGTGTCATCTTTAGTGTTATCATTGCGTAAGAAAGAAATGATTAAAGTACGTCAGCCGTTACAGAAAATCATGATTCCTGTTTTAGATGAAAATCAAAAGGCAGAAATTGAGGCAGTTGCAGATTTAATCATGGCTGAGGTGAATGTTAAGGAAATTGAATTACTTGATGATGCTTCTGGAGTTTTGGTAAAACAAATTAAACCAAACTTTAAAGCATTAGGACCTCGTTTCGGTAAAGAAATGAATAATATCGCTAAAGAGATTCAGAATTTAAGTCAAGACCAAATCAATGAAATTGACAAAAATGGTGAGATTTCAATTCTTGTATCAGGAAATAATGTTATCTTAACCATTGCTGATGTTGAGATTTCTTCTCAAGATATTCCGGGGTGGTTGGTTGCTAATTCAAACGGAGTTACGGTTGCATTAGATATTACTATTTCTGATGAATTGAGAAAAGAAGGGATTGCTCGTGAGTTAATTAATAGAATACAAAATATTAGAAAAGATTCGGGATTTGAGGTTACGGATAAGGTAAAAGTGAAAATTTTATCGCAAGCTGTGATTGAAGAAGCTGTCAATGCGAATTTAGAATACATCAAATCAGAAACATTAACTGATGAATTAAAATTTGTTGATGTTTTAGAAAATGGTATGGAAATTGAATTTGACGAGCTTAATACTCAAATTTCAATAACCAAATAATATGAAAAGATATGGAACAAGAAAATTTACAAATACGTTATTCAGATGCTGATTTAGCTGAGTTTAAGCAAATCATTTTAAAGAAAATCGAAAAAGCGCAAGCGGATTTAGATTTGATTAAAAGTGCTTATATGAACGATTTAAACAATGGAACAGATGATACATCTCCAACGTTTAAAGCATTTGAAGAAGGTAGTGAAACAATGTCTAAAGAAGCGAATTCTGCTTTGGCAATTAGACAAGAAAAATTTATTCGCGATTTAAAGAATGCTTTAGTTCGCATTGAAAGTAAAACTTATGGTGTTTGTCGTGTAACTGGAAAGTTAATCGAAAAGGAACGCTTGAAAGTTGTACCTCATGCAACGATGAGTATGGAAGCTAAATTGCAACAACGTTAATTTTTAACTTCTTAAAATAATATTAAAACGCTCTTCGGGGCGTTTTTTTTCTTTGTAAAATAGCCTATATTTGTCAATCAAAATAAAAATAATGTCTTTAAAAAAATCCATTCTATTTGTAATATTAGTACTTGTAATAGATCAAGTGTCCAAAATATATATCAAAACTAATTTTCAATTAGACCAAGAAGTTTATGTCTTTGATTGGTTCCGAATTCACTTTATAGAAAACGATGGAATGGCTTGGGGAGTTGAACTTCCTGGGAATTACGGAAAGTTGTTTTTAACCTTATTCCGAATTTTAGCTGTTGGAGGAATTTTCTGGTGGTTGAAAGATTCAATTGAAAAGAATTCATCTAAAATTTTAATCATTTCTATCTCTTTGATTTTAGCTGGAGCCTTAGGAAATATTGTTGATTGTGTTTTTTATGGTGTTATTTTTAACGATAGCAAACACGAAGTGGCAACATTGTTTTCAAACGAGCCTTATGGAACTTGGTTTCATGGTGAAGTGGTTGATATGTTTTATTTCCCTATTTGGAAAGGTTATTTACCAGAATGGTTACCAATTTGGGGAGGTCAGTATTTTACCTTCTTCAATGCAATATTCAATGTAGCTGATGCGGCGATTTCAGTTGGGGTAGCATTGTTAATTATTTTTAATAAACGAATCTTTAAAGATTAATAATATAATAGAAAGTCCTTTTTAGTAAGGGCTTTTTTTATGTTTAATCGTAAAATAATATCTAATGAATAAATTTAGTCAATTGCCTATTGTGGATAAAATTGCTGCGTTTTTAGTTTTTATTAGCCTAGCATTTTGGAGTTTATCGAAGCTGTCGCAAATTGCCAATTCAATAGTTTTTAGTGTGTTTTATGAAATAAGTTGGTTGTATATGATTGTTATAACTTTGGTAACAACCTTCTACTTTTTGTATAAATGGATAAACATGAATTTGACATTTAAGAACATCTATTTCTATGGATTTGTAATCGGAGTTTTGACTTTAGTGATTATGCGGTTTATTTAGACAATAAAAAAACCGATTTAAAATCGGTTTTTTTATTTGTGCTTAATTAGTTCAGAATTTGATATTCAACTGTTTCGTTTGCGTGAGCTGATTGAACGTTTAATACTTTTCCAGAACCATCTGTGATGAAAACAATAACTTCAACTTTTTCTAAATCATTATTGAATAAAGTGTAAGATACATTTTGTCCAGATTTAGAAACTTCTTGGTTAGCTGTAACAGTTCCAAGTGTGTTTCCTGTAGTTGTTCCAGACACGGCACGTAAAACATCATTGTGGATGTAGTTTGCACCTTGTCCACCACCTTGTTGTACACTTGATGTTTTTACATTGTTTTCAATTACATAAACACTGTATTTTAAATTCTCATATCCTTGAGAAAACTTAAAGTTGGCAGTGATTGAACCTCCTGTGGTTGTTAGGTTAGACGAGATTTTAATTCCTACAGGCGAACCTTGTTGGTTAACTGCGTTAAAAAACTGCGCAATACCTTGTTGTTGCCATACGGTATTACCTCTGTTGATTGTGACAGTTGGAAATGAAAAACCTCCTCCTTCTCCGTAGTTAGGGATGAAGAATGATTGATATAGATTTGTTCCAGCTTGAATTTGCATTGGGTCCGGGTATCCAGGTTGTCCAATGTGAATGGCTGCTGCAACAATTTTGTCGCCATTTGTTGCATTGTTTTTTGCTTGATTAATTGCATTGGAAGCATTAGGACATGCAGGGCACCAAGTTCCAGTAATGTCTTCTAGTAATACTTTGTGTTGGTATTTTGTAGAAGTGTTTCCGTTTCCAGGGTTGTCAGGATTGTTAGGGTCGTCAGGATTGATTACAACAGTTTTTTCTTCTTTTGAATCATCACTAGAACAAGAAATAGAAGTAAAACCAAGTGTTATTGCTAAAAAAGCTCCAAGTAAAATTCTTTTTTTCATTATATATTAATTTATATGTTAGTTTAATGTTAAGGTTTGTAAATATATAAAATAATTTTATTCAAAAAAAAGTTGGATTGAATATTTTATTATATAAATTTGATTTTTTTATTAATACCTTAATTATAATGTGTAGAAATTTTTTATTTGTATTTTTTTTGTGTTCAACTTTGTCATTTGCGCAAAGTAAATTACCTAATGTAACGTTGAAAACTTTAGATGGTAAATCGATTAATTTATCATCTTATAATTCTAAATCAAAACCTGTAGTTATTAGTTTTTGGGCCACTTGGTGTGGGCCATGTATTAAGGAATTGAAAGCTATAAATTCTGTTTATGCTAAATGGCAAAAGGAAACTGGTGTAGAATTGGTTGCGGTTTCTATTGATGATGCCCGTACGAAAAATAGAGTGAAGTCTCAGGTTTCAGGTGCGGGATGGAAATATACGGTTTTGATGGATGAAAATCATGAGTTGAAACGCGCAATGAATGTTGTGAATGTACCTTATACGGTTATTGTTTATGAAGGTAAGATTGTTTACTCTCACTCTAATTATACCCCGGGAATTGAAAACGATATTTACAAAAAGTTACAATCGTTAGTTAAGTAATTCAAGAAAGATAAATTTACATTATGTTAAAAAAAGTAGTTTTAGCGGGGGCCTTGATTTTGTCATCTATTAGCTATGGTCAGTTAAGGGTTGGGGTCGAGTCTAATTCTCAATACTATATTGATGATAAAAAAATAAAATTAGAGCCTCAAGAACAAGATGAGCGCTTTCGTTCAAATAATTACATAAAGTTAGATTATACACTAGGGAATTTTGAAATTGGGTTGCAAGGAGAGGCATATTTTCCGAAAGCAATTTTAAATTTCAATCCACAATTACAAGACTTTAATGTAGGGACTTTTTTTGTTCGTTATAATAATTATGAGAAGGGGATTGATGTCACAGCAGGTCATATTTACGACCAATTTGGTAGTGGATTGGCATTACGCTTTTGGGAAGATCGTGCATTAGGTATAAATAATGCACTTTTAGGAGGAAGAATTAAATATCGATTTGGAGATGTTGCTAATGTTAAGATTCTTGGAGGTAAGCAACGAATCGGAATGGGTTTTGATTTATCCGATGCTGTAGTTTATGGGGCTGATGTAGATTTAGATCTAGCAAATGTTTTTGAAATAGAATCATATGGTCTTAAGTTTGGTGGGACTTTTGTTGGAAAATATGAAGATTTGTCTCTTTTGAATAATACGGCTCCAAAAACTGTAAATATTTTTGGACCGAGATTTGAATATTTTGGAAATAAATTAAATGCGTCGGTTGAATATTTATATAAAACAGATGACATGCATGCCGAGAATACAAAAGTAATTGATCAAACGATTAGGGACGGTAATGCTTTTTTGATGAATTTAGGATATAATTCTGGTTCATTTGCTGCAAATATTAATTTAAGAAGATTGGAGAATTTTGGATTTTTTTCTCAAAAAAATGCCACAGGGAATGTGTTTAATTATGGTATGATTAATTATTTGCCTTCTTTGACTAAGCAATATGATCATACGCTTCAGAATATTTATGTTTATCAAGCTTTAGCCAAGATGAGTTTTGAAAAGGATCGTGAAAAAGTTGGTGAAATTGGTGGGCAATTCGATGTTTTTTATGAAGCTGCAATGAATTCTTTTTTAGGTGGTGAAACAGGGGCTAGTTTTGCCGTTAATGGTTCTTATTGGGCTGGATTAAAAAATTCAAATGTAACAACTATTGATGAATTTGGTTGGGAATATACAACTGATCTTTCTACTACTTTTTTTGGTTTTGGTTCTAAAGCTTATTCAGATTTAGCAATTGAGTATAGAAAACCTTTTTCTAAGAAAGTGAGTGCTATTTTTTCTTATTTAAATCAATATTACAATAGTGCGTACTTAGAAGGGAAAAGTTATTCTGTTAAATCTAACGTTTTGTCTGCAGAAGCGACTTATTTTCTTTCTGATATAAAGTCGGTTAGGTTTGAGTTACAGCATTTATGGGCAGACAATGATCGTAAAAATTGGGTAGGAGGTACTTTGGAGTATATTCCTAGTTCAAAATGGTCTTTCTTTGTACAGGATATTTATAATTACGGTACTGATGTAGAGTCGCAAAAGTTACATTATTATAATTTTGGAGGTGCTTTTACAAAAGGAGCTACAAGAATTGCCGCGAGTTATGGTCGCCAAAGAGGGGGAATGGTTTGTGTTGGTGGTGTTTGTAGATGGGTTCCTGAATCTGCTGGATTTACACTAAATTTAACTACGAATTTTTAAAATATTTAAGCATCTTGAAAAAGATGCTTTTTTTGTATCTAAAAAATTAGAAATTAGTATGTTGGATTCAAATTAATTTGTAATTTTGCAAACGTTTTACATGGTTAAGGGTTTTTTGTAAAGCGTTTAAATTCAATTTATAACAGCTTCTGTTTTTAATTTCCATTGAAAACCCAATTGAAACAGAATACAAATTTATTATCAGACATGTCTGAACAAACTCAAAATCCAGAAGAATTCTTACAAAGCTTTAATTGGGAACGTTACGAAAACGGAATCGATGCTGTTGAAGAAACTCAATTACAAGAATTCGAAGAATTAGTAGAAAAAACTTTTATCTCTACAGATGCTGAAGAAGTTGTAGAAGGTGTAGTTGTAAGAATTACTGACCGTGATGCAATCGTTGATATCAACGCTAAATCTGAAGGTGTAATTTCTTTAAACGAATTCCGTTACAACCCGAACTTAAAAGTAGGTGATAAAGTTGAAGTTTTAATCGACGTAAGAGAAGATAAAAACGGACAATTAGTATTATCTCACCGTAAAGCTCGTACTATCAAAGCTTGGGATAGAGTTATCGCTGCTAATGAAACTGGAGAAATCGTTAATGGTTTCGTAAAATGTAGAACTAAAGGTGGTATGATCGTTGACGTATTCGGAATCGAAGCATTCTTACCAGGTTCTCAAATCGATGTTAAACCAATCCGTGATTACGATCAGTTTGTAAACAAAACTATGGAATTCAAAGTTGTGAAAATCAACCATGAGTTCAAAAACGTAGTAGTTTCTCACAAAGCGTTAATCGAGGCTGATATCGAAGTACAGAAAAAAGAAATCATTGGTCAATTACAAAAAGGTCAAGTATTAGAAGGTGTTGTTAAAAACATTACTTCTTATGGTGTATTCATTGATTTAGGAGGTGTAGACGGATTAATCCACATCACTGACTTATCTTGGTCAAGAATCAACCACCCATCTGAAGTTTTAGAATTAGATCAAAAATTAAACGTTGTAATCTTAGATTTCGATGACGAGAAAACACGTATCCAATTAGGTTTAAAACAATTAAACGCTCACCCTTGGGATGCTTTAGATGCTAACTTAACTGTTGGTGACAAAGTTAAAGGTAAAGTTGTTGTTTTAGCTGATTATGGTGCTTTCATCGAAGTTGCTGAAGGTGTAGAAGGTTTAATCCACGTTTCTGAAATGTCTTGGTCAACGCATTTACGTTCTGCTCAAGATTTCGTAAAAGTTGGTGATGAAGTTGAAGCTGTTATCTTAACATTAGACCGCGATGAGCGCAAAATGTCTTTAGGTATCAAACAATTAACTCAAGATCCTTGGACTGGAATTGCTGGAAAATATCCTGTAGGATCAGTTCATACAGGTGTTGTTCGTAACTTTACAAACTTTGGTGTTTTCGTAGAATTAGAAGAAGGAATTGATGGATTAGTTTACATCTCTGACTTATCTTGGACAAAGAAAATCAAACACCCATCTGAATTTGTAAGCGTTGGTGACAAATTAGAAGTTGTTGTTTTAGAATTAGATGTTGAAGGTCGTAAATTATCTTTAGGTCACAAACAAACAACTGCTAATCCTTGGGATCAGTACGAAGCTGCTTTCGCTGTTGGAACTATCCACAATGGAGTTATCGCTGAAGTAATTGACAAAGGTGCTACTGTTGAATTTGGTGATGATATCGTTGCTTTCATTCCTACTCGTCATTTAGAAAAAGAAGACGGAAAGAAATTGAAAAAAGGTGATACTGCTGATTTCAAAGTAATTGAATTCAATAAAGAATTCAAAAGAGTTGTAGCTTCTCATACTGCTATTTTCCGTGAGGAAGAAGACAAAAATGTGAAAGCTCAAGAAGAGAAATCTAACAATAATAATGCTAGTAATACAGCTGAGAAATCTACTTTAGGTGATATCGATGCTTTAGCAGAATTAAAAGCTAAAATGGAAAAAGGAAATAACTAATTCCTGATTCAAAAAATGAAAGCCGACTTGAAAAAGTCGGCTTTTTTTATGATTTTTTTTTAAATCTCTTTTTTCTTCTCAACATAATCAACAACAAAACCTATGATTCCTTTTCCTTCTAAGTTTTTTTGTTCTTCTTTTGTTAGTTTTAATTGTTTGATAAAACTGTTGGAATCAATGATGTTATTTTCGATTGAATACTTTTCTTGTACACTTAATGTTTTGATATAATATTGGTCGTTTGTATTGAAATAAACTTCAACTTTTCCCATTAATACCTTGTCATTTGAACTAAATTGAGCTGGTTTATTTCGTTTTAATACCAATGTATTTTGATATTTTGAAATAAGTTGTTTTTCTGAATCGATAGTAAAAGTTATAAAATCATCATCAGAATCTTTATAAACAACGTATTCATCACCAATTTTTTGAACTTTGTTATTCTGTATAAAATCTTTCACTAATTGATAAATTCTTTTATCAGTAAAAACGCCTTCTTCTGTATGTGAAATATATTCATAACTTGGAAGTTTTTGGTAAACTGTGTTTTTATTAATTTCTGAATCCCAATATAAAGAATAGTTATTGAAAGTTGTATTAAGAACGTTACCTAGTGCTAAAATTCCGTTGAAACTTTCAAGCTTTTTATGGTTTTCATTTATATTAAAATCAATTTGATAATAGCGTTTACCTTTATTGTCTTTTTTAAAAGTTTTGTATGAATTTTCGAAAATTGTCAAAAGTTGTTTTTTAACCGTCGGACCATTTTCGATAACTAATTCTTTTAATGTTGCCAATTATCGAGCGTAATCCGCCACCAGCATTAAAAGGTAATGTAAAAGATCCGTATAAGAGATTTTTAGAAAATAAACTTCGCGAGATTTATGATTTCCAAGGAGTGCCAATCGATATTTATTTTAGACAAAAATAATATCGGTAAACCTTTTAATAATTGCGACTTATGAGTGTAAACTTGTAAGTCGCTTTTTTGTACTTTTGTTTTATGAAAAAGCTTGTATTCCTATTTACGTTTTTAATTACTTTAATTTCAAATGCTCAAAATATTGAGTTAAAAGGAAAAGTAATTGATGAAACCAAACAACCAATTGAAGCCGTTTCGGTTTTATTGCTTCAGAAAAAAGATTCAACTGTTATCCAATACGCAATCACCGATGCTGTTGGAAACTTTTTGTTGAAAGTAAAGCCTATGGAGCAGCCCTCGTTTTTATCTCTATCTTATTTAGGATATGAAGATAAAAATATAAATTTCGAATCGATTTCTGAATCTAAAGATTTGGGAGATATTACATTAACTGAATTGTCCGATATGTTGGCAGAATTGGTTATTGTTACTGATGTTCCAATTCGTGTGAAACAAGATACATTGGAATTTAATGCTTCGTCTTTTAAAGTTCGTCCAGATGCAAATGTCGAAGCGCTTTTGAAAGAATTGCCTGGTGTTGAGATTGATGCAGATAAAAAAATTACAGTAAATGGTCAGCCTGTTTCTCAAATATTAGTAAACGGAAAACCGTTTTTCGATAAAGATGGATCGGTTGTGATGCAAAATCTTCCTGCTGATATTATCAAAAAAATTCAAGTAACCGATGCGAAAACAAAAACGGAAGAATTTTCAGGAAAACGCGCTAAAAGTGAAAATGCAAGTATCAATCTGACTATTGATGAGAAAAACAATCAAGGTTTGTTCGGGAAAGTTATGGCTGGTTATGGTTCGGATGAACGTTATGAATCAAGTGGATTGATAAATTATTTTAAAGGAAATAGAAAAATTTCTGTTCTAGCTTCTTCAAATAACATCAATGCAACTGGTTTTTCAATGGATGGTGTTTTTGATAATATGGGAGGTGGACGCAGTCAGTTTAATAGTTTTGGAGGGCGATCAAGCGGTGGTTTAGGAACAGGTTCCGGAACAGGAATTACACGTACAAATATGTTTGGTGCAAACTATTCAGATCAATTCTTTAAAAAATTAGATATTAATGCAAGTTACTATTTAAACGATACAAGAAATGAAAATGCAAATCGTTCTCGTGTGGTAAACTTACTTCCTGATGGTGATTTTATTACGGAATCGGAATCTAATAGAACGAGTGATAATTTAAATCACAATGCAAATTTTAATTTTGAGTATAAAATAAACCCAACGACAAGAATATTTGTAGAGCCAAAAATATCAAACTCAAAAAATATCATTGACTCTAATAATTCATCTGTTTCGATGGATGAAAATGGTAACTTGTTCAATACAAATAATGCGATTGGTCATTCAGAAACTGAAACTTTTAATTTCACAAATTCCATTCAATTCAATAAAAAATTAGATGATAAAGGAAGAAATTTAAGTGTTAGTTTTGATAATGCTAATTCAAATACATCTGGTTTCGGTCGAACCAATTCAGAAACCATTTTTTATCAAGGAACACAGTCAGATGATATCCGAAATCAGAAAAACGATACCAGAAGTACAAACGATAATTATACTTTAAGTGCAACTTATACACAACCTGTTGCTAAAAATATTGAATTGAATTTAGGATATACCTTTAATTATAGTTTAGATACGGATGTTCTTAAAACATACAATTTTGATCCGTTAACTAATGATTTTTCTCAAATTAGTGATTTGTATTCAAGTAGTACAAATAATAAAAGTACAGCTTCAACGCCTTTTGTTGGAGTAGCTTATGATACAAAAGAATTGTTTTTTGATTTTAGATCAGGTGTTCAGATAAATGATTTTCAAGCAAATGCTACTTATATAAATACGGATTATAAAGTGGATCGTAAATTTGTTTCTCCAAACGTTTCTACAAGTTTACGCTATAAATTTACAGATTCAAAAACATTGAATTTCCGTTATAATTATTCGGTTTCTAATCCAACAGCTTCGCAAATTTTACCCTATGAACGCTTCAACGATCCATTGAATACCTTTATTGGAAATGCTGATTTAGATCAAACTAAAGAACAATCATTTAGTTTAAGTTTAAGAGAATATAATTTTCAAATGCGAACTGGTTGGACGATTGGAATTAATGGAGGTTATTTTGATTCACAAATTGTTTCAACAACTGTTTTTGATGAAAATAGAAAACGTACCACTACTTATCAAAATGTTTCTGGAACTTATAATTTAGGACTATTTTCAAATTTCAATAAATCTAAAAAATTTGACGCTCATACGTTTAGATATGGTATGGGATTCCGTGCAAATTATGGACTTTCTAAAGGTTTTACGAATAACGAATTGTACGAAAATAATGTGTTAACATTGACTCCAAGAATTTATGGGACATGGGATTATGGTGAGTTTTTAACGATTGCTCCTTCATATAGTTTAGAATATAATAATAATACTTATTCAAATTTAGCATTAGATAAAACAGAATATGTTGTTCATAGAATAAATTTACAAACCACTACTTATTGGCCTAAAAATCTTACTTGGGGAAATGATTTTGGATATAACTATAACACCAACATTGCACCAGGTTTCAGGAAAGATTTCTTCCTTTGGAATACGAGTTTAGGTTATGATTTCTTAAATGAGACATTGACTGCAAAGGTTAAGGTTTATGATATTTTAAATCAAAATATCGGAACAAGAAGAACGGTAAGTCCAACTGCAATTTCTGATCAAGAAAACACTGTTCTGAAACGTTATGTAATGTTTTCATTAACGTTCAAGTTTGATAAATTCGGTACAGGAAAACAATCAAACGAACGCGGACCAGGAAATCGTGGGCAACGAGGAGATCGACCACCTGGAGGAATGCGAAGAATGTAACTTTTTTTAAAAGCATCTTAATTTTTTTAAGATGCTTTTTGTTTATGTTAATATTTTGTTCTTTATTTGTTTAAGCCAAATTTATATTATGAATAAAGTATTTTATTTAATTATGCTGTTTTTTTTCGGAACGGCTTTTTCATTTGCTCAAAAAAACTTTTCTATAAAAGGAAAAATATCAGATGAAAATAAAAAACCTATAGAAGCTGTAACTATTTACCTTTCTACAGCAAAAGATTCAACCTTGATTAATTACACCATTACGGATGCAAAAGGTGAATTCGATTTACAAACTAATAAAGTTGAAGTTCCCACTTTTATAGTTGCAAGTATGTTAGGTTTTACTGATTATTCGAAACAATTCGATTTAATTAATGATCACATTCAATTAGGAGAAATCTTTCTGACTGAAGATTCTAATACTTTAGATGAAATGGTAATTAAAGCTGATGTTGCGCCAATTCGCGTGAAGCAAGATACCATTGAATTTAATGCAGCTTCATTTAAAGTTCGTCCGGATGCTAACGTAAAAACTTTGTTAGAGCAATTGCCTGGAGTTACGGTTGATGCTGATGGGAAAATCAAATATAATGGAAAAGAAGTTCCGAATATTTTAGTCAATGGTAAACCTTTTTTTGGAGCTGATGGAAAAATTGCAATCGAAAATTTACCAGCAGAAATCATAAATAAAGTTCAAGTTTCTGATCATAAAACCAAAGAAGAAAAACTTGCTGGAAAGAAAAGTGATGGCGAGTCCGTTTCGATAAATTTAACTATTGACGAGGACAAAAACAAAGGTTTCTTCGGACGTATTAATGGCGGTTATGGAACCGATGATCGATATGAATCTTCTCTGCTAGCGAATTATTTTCAAGGTGAAACTAAATTTTGTTTTAGCATCATCAAATAATATTAATTCAACAGGTTTTTCTCAAAATGAAGTTTTTGACAACATGCGAGGTGGACGAAATTCATGGTCGTTTAATTCATCTTTTATTGATGAATATTCTGGCAATTCTGGAATCACAACTTCTAATTTAGTTGGTTTAAATTATAACGATTCGTTCAAAAAGAAAGTTGATGTAGCTGCGAGTTATGTCTTGGATAATCAAGATAATATTTCTAAATCTTCATCTAGGATTGAAAACCTTTTGCCTGAAAACAGAGTGATCTCGTTGAATGAAAATGAAGGTACATCTTACAAAAATAATCATAAATTCACAATGGATTTTGAGGTTAAAATTGATTCAACTTCTTCTTTTGCAATCGTTCCTGTTTATGAAAAAAACAGCAACAGAAGACATAATGTGTCAAGCTCAGAAACAGTTTCAATATTGAATGATTTGATTAATAAATCGGAAGGTAGTCAGTTCTCTGAAACGGATTCCGATCGTTTTGAGAATAAATTGATTTATAATAAAAGATTTAAGAACAAAACTTCGTTTAGTTTAAATTTCGAAAACAATAATTCCAAAAACAAATCATTTGCAAGTAATCAAGTGAGCACGATCTTTTACGAAGGTTCGAATCCAAATGATGTCAGAAATCAAAACGCATTTAGTAATTCACATACTGATAATTATGATTTAGAACTTGAATATCGAATTCCGATTACTAAAAAACAAACTTTGACTGTTGCAGGAGGTTATGTAAATTCATTGGATGTTGATACCAAAGAAACTTTTGATTATGATGCTAATACCAATCAATATTCAGATTTTAATGATCTGCAATCTTATAAAAATCGTTTCCAAACCAATGAGGTAAATGCTGGTGTTGCTTACGAATATCAACATGAGAAAGGTTTCTTTCAATTAAATTTAGGAAGTCGTTGGATGGATTACGAGATGAAATCTTTATACAACAGCGATGTTTACTTAAATAAAAAAACGGATGTTTTACCAAATATCCGAATTTCAAATAGTTTTAGATTTGGAAAATCTACACGCTTATATCTTTCTTATCGATATACAGGTTCATTGCCTAGTATGTATCAACTATTAGAATATCAAGATTTGTCTTCAACATTGAGCATATCTCAAGGTAATGGAAATTTGAAATCTAAATTATCTAATGGAATTAATTTAAATTTCTCTAATTACGATTACCTAACACGTTCTGGTTACTATATTTATGCCGGTGGTAGTTTAGATTCACGTGGAATTATGGATGTTGTTTCTTATGATGAAGGTTTTAAAAGTTTTAGAACTTTTGAGAATACTTCAGGAACAGGATATGCTTATTTAGGAGCTTCATTTAACAAATCTTATAAACTTGGAATAAATACATTGAGTTATGAGATTGGTTTGAATTTTAATTTAGATCGTTTTAAAGGAAAAACAAATGATGTTTTATATAGTGCGAATTCTCAAGGTTTAACACCAAAAGTAAAATTAACTTGGGATTATAATAAAGAATTCATTATTTCTCCTTCTTATACTTATGATTATAATGTTGTAGATTATCAAGATTTTTCTGTTGATAAAACAAATAATTTTACGCATAAATTAAACCTTCAAATTACGTCATATTTGCCTAAACAATTTATTATTGGTGCCGATGTTGGATACAACTATAATTCAATGTTAGCAGATGGTTTTAAAAAGGATTTTACGTTGTTGAATGCAAGTATTGGATATAAATTCTTAAATGACCAATTAACTGCAAAAGTAAAAGCCTACGATTTATTAAATCAGAATTTAAGTACAAACCGTTATATAAGTCCAACTTCAATTACCGATTCTGATCAATTGATTTTGAAAAGATATTTCATGTTTTCTTTAAGTTACAAGCTTGATAAGTTTGCAGGTAAGAAAAAGAAAGATGGGGATTCATTTATAATTTCAATGTAATTTGATTTTACCCAAAAAAAGCAATGAAGCTGTTTCGTAATCTAGTTACGTTACAGCTTCATCGCTTTTATTAGAGTTTGATTTATTTGATAATTATTTATTTTATATCAATCCGTTTACTTCTTTAATTGCGTTCGCACTGTTTGTAAATTTAATTTTATCAGAATCAGATAATTTAATTTCTAGAATTCCTTCAACGCCATGTTTTCCAATAATACACGGAACTCCAATGCAAACACCATCAATTCCGAATTCACCTTCTAAATAAACTGAATTAGGCATCAATTTCTTCTTGTCATTTACAATTGCATCAACTAATTCAGCAACAGCAGCTCCTGGTCCGTACCAAGCCGAAGTTCCTAAAAGCTTAGTTAATGTCGCGCCACCAACCATCGTTTCTTTGATAACTTCATCAAAAGCTTCATCCGTTAAAAGTTCAGAAATAGGAATTCCTTTGTAAGTTGCTAATTCTTTAATCGGAATCATTGTTGTATCTCCATGACCGCCAATTACCATTGCTTCAATTTCATTGATTGGCTTTTGTAATTTCTGACTTAAGAAATAACGAAAACGATTTGAATCCAAAATCGTTCCCATTCCAATTATTTTGTTTTTTGGTAAACCCGAAGCTTTCAAAGCAACCAAAGTCATCGTATCTAACGGATTCGTCACAATAACAAAAACGGCTTTTGGTGAGAATTTTATAGCATTTTTAATTACAGATTCAACAATAGAAACATTAACCGCAACCAATTCTTCACGGCTCATTCCAGGTTTTCTTGGCTGCCCCGAAGTAACTACAATTACCTCACTATTTGCAGTTTTTGAATAATCATCAACTTCTGGATAAATCAGGGTGTCAAAACCTAAAGCTGGCATTGATTGCGCTAAATCCATAGCTTTACCTGCTGCTAAACCTTCTGCAATATCTAATAAAACTATTTCAGAAACGATGCCTTTCATTGCAATAAATTGCGCACAAGTTGCTCCAACATTTCCAGCTCCTATAATACTTACTTTCATATTCTATTTTTTAGTTGTTTTATTGCTTTTAATAGCAAGATTAAAGTTACAAAAAAACGCACAACTTTTTGGGTTGTGCGTTTGAGTTTTATTCTTCAAAAATTTTTATCGTATTAAAAACACTATGAGGTTTATATGACGTTAATTCATCTATAACTTTATGATATACATTTTTATAAATACATTTTATTTGATCTTTAGAATAGAATTCAAAAAACTGATAAAATAAATTTTGTTCTAGTTCCATAATAAAATCAATACCTAAAATTAAAGAACGTTCACCATCAACTAAATAAATATATCTTTTAGCACCTTCTGCAGAAGTACCAAAGGAATATATCTCTAATCCCTCTATACAATTTTGATAAATAATATTAGTGTTAAAAAGAATCATTCTTGGATTGTCTTTATTTTTTATCAAATAAGAAATATCCTGATTATCAATTTCATTATCTTGATAAAGACAATCAATCATTTTATTTTTTATTAAATTGCTCTGAGAAAAACTAACGTTATAAAACAATAACGCAAAAACAAGCACAAACACATCTTTCATGTTTAATAAATTAAATTACAATTAAGTCAAAGATAAAAAAAACGCACAACGTAAAAGCTGCGCGTTTATATTAATTATCGGTATTTAAATTCTTTAAAACTTTTTTGTAGTTTTTAGAAGTAATTATATCGTTATCTTCGGTAATAATTAAACAAGCGTAATCTGGGTAATTATTTAACAATTGTAAACCAGCTTCAGCTCCTAAAACCATAATTGAAGTACTAAATGCGTTTGCTGTTTCTGCTTCCGGACCTAAAACCGTAACACTAGTTAAACCCGTCGCCGGAATTCCTGTTTTGGGATTGATAATATGCGAATAACGAATTCCGTCAATTAAAGCAAACTTTTGATAATCGCCCGAAGTACACATTGCGGCATTTCGAACCGGAAAAGTTCGTAAAATTGCCCCATTTTTAAATGGATCGCGCAAACCAATCAACCAACTTTTTCTATCGGGTTGTCGTCCCCAAGAAGCTAAATCGCCAGATGCATTTACAATACCGCCTTTTATTCCTAATTTCAACATCAGTTCACGGCCTTTATCTGCTGCGTAACCTTTTCCGGTGGCACCAAAACCAATTTTCATTCCTTTTTTTGACAGGAAAATCGTAGATTCAGATTCGTTTAAAATCACATTTTTATAACCTACATTTTCAATGCTTTTTTGAATCGCTTCTTTCGTAGGAAGTTCATCCATTAAACCATCAAAACTCCAAATTTTATCCATTGAAGCAACCGTAATATCAAAAGCTCCATTTGTGATTTCAGAGAATTGTAATGCACGTTTCGTTAAATCAAAAACTTCTTTATCCACTTTCACAGGTTTTATTCCTGCATTTTTATTGACTTCAGAAATTTGAGAGTTTGGTTTCCAATCTGAAATCAATAAATCAATACGAATAACTTCTTCAAAAACCTGTTGAATATAATTTTCAGCCAAAGCTTCGTTTTCAGCCACAATAGAAACATCAAATGAACTACCCATTAAAACGGTATCGCGTTTTACCAATACTTGAGCAAACGCACTTTGAACCAGTAAAAACAAACATCCAAAAAGGAAACTTTTTTTAATCATAACTAATAACAATCGGTTTTAATTTGATTTTGTTCTTTATAGAAAGTTAATGATTTATTGTTAAGCATTGCAACAATTTTATCTAAAACAACTTCCACATCTTTTTGCATTGCCAACGAACCACAAATCATAATAACTGCTCCATCAGCTAATTTATCAGCTATTAACTGCGCTTGTTCTTCTATAATTTGCATGACGTATTTAGGGTTTTCTTCACGAGAGAAAGCAAACGTAAAATCAGTTAATTGTTTTTTATCTTGATGTTCTTTCGCAAAAGCTTCGTAACCTAAAATCGATTCATTTCTATGTCGGAAACCAACAAATAGATGCATTTCTTTATGAGAAATGTTTTCATTAATCATTCCTAAAAACGGAGCAATTCCAGTTCCGTTTCCAATCATAATAACTGATTGAACAGCTGTTGGAACATGAAAATGTTCGTTTGTAATGATTCGAGCTTTTAATTGTTCGTTGTTTTGTAAACGATGTAAAAATTGTGAACCCAAACCAAACTCATGTAACTTAACAACCAATTGTAAATTTCCATTTACTTTAGCAATCGAATACAAACGTTCTTGCGCATCGTTTGCCGGATAAATGGCTAGCAAATCGCCCGATTGGAATTTCTTTTTGGTTTGTAACGAAATTTGAAAAACCGAATCATTCACGTGCTTCTTATTTTCAAGAACAGTGAACTTACTTAATTTTGGAAGTTTCATTTGGTAGTTTGCCGAAACGTTTTCGATTTTAATATCAGAAATTTCGTTGTA
>SMEN01000137.1_pt1 | contig 24721 bp, 24 predicted proteins | sample 2456271 | NCBI WGS metagenome assembly SMEN01 (sample SAMN10132593, study PRJNA489261) | soil metagenome | isolation source: day1 control-loamy sand soil ammended with raw manure from dairy cow... | place: USA | collected 2015-04-01 | reverse complement strand
GCCACGTAGGAGCGGGCGTCAGTAATGGCAATCTTGCCGACTTGATCACCTTTCAGGCCTGCATCGCGGGTCAGGGCACCCAGCAGATCGCCGGGGCGCAGCTTGTCCTTTTTACCGCCCTGAATCTCTAGCGTCATCATGGGGGCTAGCAGCGGTTCTTTGGATTGGGCACGCAAGGCTTTCAAATTACCCCATTTCAGGGTGCTGCCTTGGTACTGCTCGATCGCGGTGGCCGAATGCATTTCATTGCGTGAAACCAGATTCAAGGCCAAGCCTTTTTGATCACCACGCCCACTGCGGCCGATACGGTGAATATGGACTTCCGTATCTTTGGTGACGTCCGCATTAATGACGGCTTCCAGATTCTGAATATCCAGGCCTCGGGAGGCGACATCGGTGGCCACCAGCACAGCACAGCTTTGGTTGGAAAACTGCACCAGGGTTTCATCGCGATCACGCTGTTCCAGGTCGCCGGTCAGGGCCAGGGCTTTGATGCCTTCGGACTGCAATTCTTCCACCACTTCCTGACAACGTATTTTGGTATTGCAGAACACCAAGGTAGAGGCGGGGCGGAAATGCTCCAGCAGCGTAACCACCGCGGATACGCGTTGTTCGGGATGTACCTCGTAAAAGATCTGCTCGATCTGGCTGGAGTCGTGCTGGGCTTCCACTTTGACTTCAGCAGGCCGGTTCAAAAAGCGGGCGCTGAGCTTGCGGATGTTCTCTGGGTAAGTGGCCGAGAACAACAAGGTTTGGCGGCGCTGAGGGCAGTGCGACGCAATCGCCACAATGTCGTCATGAAAGCCCATGTCCACCATGCGATCGGCTTCGTCCAGCACCAGTGTTTTCAATGCGGCCAAGTCCAGATTGCCACGTTCCAAATGATCCTGAATACGCCCAGGTGTGCCAACGACGACATGGGCGCCGTTGCGCAGGGCTTCGGTTTGCGGGCGCGATGGCACGCCGCCACACAAGGTCAGCATGCGCACATTGGGAATTTGGCGAGCCAGGCGGCGCAACTCGGTGGTGACTTGGTCAGCCAGCTCGCGAGTCGGGCAAATTACCAGTGCCTGGGGGGCGAGCTTGCCGGGATTCAGGGTTTGCAACAGTCCCAGACCAAAGGCGGCGGTCTTGCCACTGCCGGTCTTGGCCTGAGCAATCAGGTCGCGGCCCTGCAGAATCAATGGCAGGCTTTGCTCCTGAATGGCCGTCATCTTTTCAAAGCCCAGGCTATCCAGGGTTTCGAGCAAGGCAGGAAGCAGGGGGAGGGTACTGAAAGAAGTAGAGGGCACGATGGGGGAGCTCACAAAAACTGCCTGAAATAGAGAGAATGGCTATTGTAGCTGGGCGCAGGACTGGACAGGGGCCGTGCTGTGGTTTTTAACGCCGTAGGGGCCTGCTATTCGGAGTCTGGGACCGCGTTGGGGACAGCCGGGATGGCGGGGCAGGCCACACGCAGTAGTTTACGAAAACGCTCGCATTCCATGTGCGAGGGGGCCTGGCATTGGGCAACATGGCGCAGCATATGGCTTAGTGTTTTCATACGGCGAACCTGGCGATCAATTTCGTCTGCGCGTTGCTGCAAAGTGGGGCGGGGGAGATCGGAATGTGTGTCTTTATCGAACATTTTGCCGATGTCCTCCAGCGAGAACCCCGCCGCTTTGCCTAAGGAGATCACCGCTAGCTGCACCAGGGTGTCTTCGCGGTATTGGCGGCGCAGGCCGTTGCGAGCCGGCGACTGGATCAAGCCAATCTCCTCGTAGTAGCGCAGCGTGGAGGTGCTGACCCCACTGGTTTTGGACAGGGCCCCAATATCAATGAGTTTCATGCTTGACCTCAAGTTGGCTTTAAGTTGCATAGTAGGTGATCACCCCTCTGACAACAAGAAGTTAGACATGAAAAAACAGACGATATCGACGGGCAGCACGGGTTTGTTGCTTGCTTTGGCTGGTTCTATTTTGTTGGCCTCTTTGGGGACCAGCATTGTCACGGTGGCCTTGCCCACCCTGAGCCGGGTATTTTCAGCGGGTGTCCAGCAGGTGCAGTGGGTTGTGCTGGCGTATTTGCTGGCGGTGACGGTCACAATTGTTCTAGCGGGTCGTCTGGGCGACTTATATGGACATAGGCGTGTCTTGTTGGCGGGTTTGGCGTTGTTCACCTTGGCCTCGGCACTGTGTGCATGGGCTCCAGGCCTGAGGTGGCTGATTGCGGCCCGTGCGCTGCAGGGATTGGCAGCGGCCATTCTGATGTCATTGCCTCTTTCGATGGCGAAAGGTTTGGTGCCTAAAGCACGACTGGGAACGGTCATGGGCTTGATGGGAACCATGTCCGCCATAGGTACAGCTCTGGGGCCGTCCTTGGGAGGAGTGTTAATCGGTGCCCTGGGTTGGCGTGCTGCCTTTGTCTTGCTGGGACTGGCTGGGTTGGGGCTATGGGTATTGGCCTTACGCGGTATTCCCAAGGCAAAAGCAACTGGCGGCCCTGCTCAAAGCATGGATTGGGCAGGCAGTGTCTGGCTGTCCATCACTTTGCTGTGTTTCTCTTTACTGGCCACTGGCGGCAAGGTGGGGCAGGCCATCCAGCCCTGGATGTGGCTGATTCCGGGTGTAATGTCGCTGTGGATGTTGATCCGAATAGAACGGCAGGTGGCTCGCCCTTTGGTGCCTGTCGCTTTGTTGGGAGAGCGAGCGCTGGTGAGCTCGCTCAGCATGAATCTGCTGGTAGGCGCCATCATGATGTCTACCTTGGTGGTCGGACCTTTTTTTCTATTTTTTGGGCTGGGTTTGAAAGACGCCGAAACCGGCATGGTGATGGCGATGGGGCCGTTGGCTGCTGCCTTGTCCGGGGTCCCTGCGGGGCGTATTACGGATCGTTTTGGGGTACATCGAACCCTGATGCTAGGTTTGCTGCTGTCGGGTATTGGTCTGTGCTGCTTTGCCATTTTTCCCCACTTTATGGGGGTGGCAGGTTATGTCATCGCGCTGGTTTTGATCACACCTGGGTTCCAGTTATTTATGGCTGCTAATAACACGGCTGTCATGGCTCAGGCCGCTGAAGAAAATAAGGGACTGCTGTCGGGTTTGCTGGGCCTGTCGCGCAATTTGGGCTTTATGGCGGGGGCTTCTTTACTTCCCCTGTTATTTTCCTCTTTATTGGGTGGTCAGGCGGTGGCGGATAGCTCCGTGCAGGCGATTAGTACCGCCTTTTCCATCACCTTCCTGCTTGCAGCCGGACTATGCGCATTGGCGATTGTGTTGGCCTGGTTGGGCAAGTCCTCGAAGCGCGCGTTTGTCTGGTAACCGACCGTTTCTTGCACGAAAGCGGCTCGCTTGATCTCGCCCGCCAGGCCAAGACGGAACTCGTCGTTGGCTTGGGGGGCGGGTCGTCTATGGACGTAGCCAAACTGCTGGCCGTCTGGCCAAGCAAGCCTTTGCGAATGCTCCTGTGGGTGCTGTACACGCACTGGCTTACCCGATTGGCGGGATTTTTCACGTGCCGCATGGCTTGTCAAATTCCCTGGTTCTGCCACACGTTCTGCGTTTCAATGCAGCGGCTGCCGCTCCGCTGTATGTCGAACTGGCTGACGTGCTAATGCCCGGCATTCAGGGCGACGACACGTCCAAGACTGCAGCCTTGATTAACTTCATGGAACAGATTGCCATTGATACCGGCTCGAGCGTCAGCTACGTGAAGTGGGTATCAAGGAGAGCGACCTGCGCCGCATGGCTCAAGAAGCTATGAAGCAAACCCGTCTGCTGGGCAATAACCCTCGCGACGTGACTGAAGAAGATACTCTCGCGATTTACAGCGCTGCGCTCTGATAAACCGCTCACAGCGGAAATCTTTGCCTGTGTCTGGTGCTGTGCCGACTCAGGCTTTTTTGATCTAAAAGGTGGTGAGACTTGCAGGGCAAGGACGGTGGGCAGAGCGATTGTTGGCCGGACTGGCAAGCGTTCTGCGTTTTTCTTTTTTAGTGGGGCGGGGGTGGATAGCGCTTGAACAAAAAGCGGAAGGCTTGCGGCTCCGCGGCTTCTCGCGGACGTCTTCCCTGGATCATACATAGCCTGTTTTTGGGTTATCAGGGTTATGTTATTATTAGGTATCTGTAATAACCTTTAAGGAGACGATCCATGAGCGTCCTGGTAAGTAGTCCCAGTGTCTCGGCCCTGGTGGGTACGCCCAAAGAGGTTAAGGCACGCCTGGGCCGTTCGCAGGCCGAGCAGGTTCTGGTGCTGGCTTTCGATCACATCACGCCCGCTGTGTTCAAGGCTTTGGCAGAGAACTTCACCCATGTGGCCTCGACCATGTTCGAGGTCTTGCAGGAGCCTCAGGATAAGGAGTCGCTGGAGCGTCTGGCCAAAGTGCTGGTACCCCGTATGCCGCCATCGCCCCGCCTGCTGAAAGAAGCGGTCATGCTGGTACAGGCCCGTAAGGCGGTGCTGGAAAGTGGGGACTGGCTTAGTGCTGCGGAAGTGGCACAGCTGGCAGGGCTAAGCACGCGCAATCCTAGTGCCCAGCCCAACAAGTGGAAGAAACAGGGGCAGATTTTTGCCATCAATCATGGTGGTGTGGATTATTTCCCCGGCTACGGCCTGGATCCGGAAACCAGCTTTCGCCCTGTCAAACCCTTGGCACAGCTTGTCGAAATTCTGTCTGGACATAAGGACAGCTGGGGCATGGCTTACTGGTTCATGTCCAGTAACAGCTTTTTGGGTGGTAAGCGACCGCAGGACTTGTTGATTTCTGCGCCGGAAAAGCTCATCGCCGCAGCTCAAGACGAAGTGCAAGCTGTGGCTCATGGCTAAGCCAGCCTTGCCTGCTGCTGATAAAAAGCACATTCCGCAGGAGGGGGGAACGGGAATCCCCGCTCCGGGCGGCGAGCTACGCCTGACCTTGATTGAATGGCCCAAAGGGAAACGACTGCATCGCGTTCATCAAGATAAATATTTGGCGACCCAGTTCAACCCCGGTACGCAGGGCAATGCGCGTTTCAGCCCGATTCAGGATGAGAAAGGCAAGGCCATTCCCACCTTGTATGGCGGCACCAGTCGCGATTGCGCCATGATGGAAACCGTCTTTCATGACGTGCCGCACACCGCTGGCTTTAAAAGCTATGACAAGAAAAAGCTGCTGGGGCAAGTGCATTCCACGGTGCTGTTGAATGCACCGTTGGTTCTGGTGGATCTGGCCAGTGTCCCGCTAAGGAAACTGGGTGTGACACGCAAGCAGCTGATCGATACCGAAAAAGATCAATATCCGGCAACGCGCCAGTGGGCTGCTGCGATTTATCTGCAATGTCCGCAGGCTCAAGGCTTGTGCTGGGTATCCCGGCAGGACGATTCGGCACGGGCCATGATGCTCTTTGGGGATCGCATTGCCAATAGTGCTTTGATAGCCCCAGGTCCATCGCACAGCTTGAGCGAAGATCCGGAAAACTACGATGCCGTGTTGGATCTGGCCGAACGGATCGGGGTGTTGGTCGTTTCAGGTAGCGTGTAAGCAATCCATATTTCAGGTCTAACTTCTGCTTACAAGAGCGGTTCTGTCTGGGACAGAGAGTGGGCTCTTCGCCGTACTAAACTAGCCGAGTTTTGCAGGGCATAGCCTGGGCGTTCCCTCTATGTACTGACGCCGTCAGCAATGGTGCTCATCCATATGCTGTCATTGTTGAATTGACTGCTTTTTACTCACCATGATTGCGATCTCACTTTCTTCCTTACAGAACCGGCGGACGCTGACCTTGTGTTTGGCCGGGGCCTTGCTGGGCCTGCTTGAATGGGTGGCCTTCAGCAATTTGATGATGGCACCTGAGTCTGGCGAGTATCTTTGGGTTTCCTTGCTGCTCGCTGTGGGGCTTTTTGGCGTGGCGGCTTTCACCCTGCTGATGCACGTACCTGTGCGCAAAGCCTTGCTGGTGTCCCTGGGTTTGGGTGTGGCCAGTGCGGCGCTGATCTTGCAGGCGCAGGGTGGGTATGCAGAGGTTGCCCTTTTTTGGCGGGCACCGCAGATGTGGGTGGCAATGGGGCTGTTGGCGACCATTACCCTGCCGTTTCTTGCCATTCTGGTAGAGCGACCACGCGACTGGGCTGATTACCGTCGTTTGTTCGAGCTTAGTTGGTCCATGGTGTGTTCCTGGGCGGTGGCGCTGTTTTTCTGCGGCCTGGCTTGGGGTGTGCTGATGGCTTGCCATCTTCTGCTCAGCTTTGTTGGCATTACCCTTCTGGAGGATGTGCTGCTGGAGCCTACCGTTGCGGCCGTGGTTTCCGGTGCTTTGGTGGGGGCGGGCTTGGCGGTTGCTTCGGACTCGGACGGAGGTTATTTGTCCCCGATCCTGTTGCTGAAGTTGCTGCGTTTGCTGACCCCCGTCTTGCTGGTGGTGATGGTGGTGTTTATCGTGGCCTTGCCTTGGCGTACGGGTGAGGGCTTGCCGCTGTCTGCCTTGTGCGTGGCGGCAGTTCTGGGAGCGTCGACCCTGGTGTCCTCTGTCGTGGCGGACGAGGACATGAATGCCAGCCCAACGCCTTTGTTGTGCGCTTCGGCCCGTTTGCTGGGCTTTGTCATGCCTGTGCTGGCGGGCGTTGCCTTGTGGGCGGTGTGGGCGCGGGTTGCTCAATACGGCTGGACCCCAAGTCGTGTTCTGGCAACGACGGCAGCGCTGGTCGCGGCCGGCTATGGTTTGAGCTACTTCTGGGCTGCGTGTCATTCTCAAAACTGGATGGCGCGAGTGCGTCGCTCCAATGTGGGGATGGCTCTGGTCTTGATTGTGCTGGCAATTATTTGGCTGCTTCGCATCGGCTCTCCCGAAGCAATTTCTGCGGCCTCGCAAGTGGCTCGGCTTGAGGCCGGTACGCTGAGCGCTGACAACTTCCCAGATACTGAAATGGGACTGTATTGGGGGCTACCGGGACAGAAGGCCGTGGACTATGTTCTCGAGAAGAACTTGTTGGTCGGAAAGTCAGAAGAAGGATCTGAAGAGGCTGTATCAGGCCAGGATCTGGAGGTCTGGGATATGGGTGAGGACAAGGCACGACAGATGCTGTTGGTTTCCTTGCCTAGTTCTCCGGCAGATCATCCTTTACGTCAGTCCTTTATCGAAACCTATCCAGGCTGGGATATCGCTTATCTGGCCAAGGCTTGCGAGACTCGAACCCCCGGTGAGCATGCCGGTTGCTTGCTGGTATTTGCTGATTTGTTGCCGGGTGAAGCAGGAGAAGAAGTGATTGTCCTGTCGGTCAACAATCCCATGAACAATGGTGCTGTATTTATACAGACAGCGGAGAGGAAATGGGAGAAGGCGACGGCTTTTACACCCGGGTTAGTGATGGACGATATGGGTGCCATTATTGATGGCATTCACGCTAAGGGGGCGGTGATTGAGCCCGCGCCTTTCAATGTCTTGACGTTGCCGGATGGCGGCTTTATTGGCGTGAGCCAGCGCCCTTGAGGACAGGACGCTGATCCTGCTCAGTGGTGATGTCCAAGGTGGGTATCGCTATTGAGCGGCCATTCTTAGTGCTGGTTTCAAAGAGGCCGCCAGCATCTGCCCGTGGTTCAGTTCAGCAAAGTTTTCATAGCTGATTTTTACACCGGCATCTTGCAAATGCGTGGCCATGTCTTGTGCAGACCATTGAGCCGCCATATTACTCATGGATGTATTGCGGCGTTGACCACCGACCATGATGGCGACTTGCTTGTCTTTCGCCAGTGAGGTGTCAAACGCCTGGGCAGTTTTGACCAGAATGCCGTCATGCCACCACAGGGACGGATCGCCTGCGACATAGCGCTGGTACAGATCCGGGTGGGTGAACAAAGTGTGCAAAGTGAACAAGCCGCCGTATGAATGGCCCCACAGCGTCTGGCGCGAGCGATCAATAGGCTCGCGCTCTTCTACGGCAGGCTTAATATGCGTTTCGATGTAGTCCAGAAAGATATCCGCGCCGCCGCCTAAACGCCCTCGCACTTCCACTGGCTTGCTAACACCGTTTTCCATAATAGGAGGCGTGTAGTCAAAGGAGCGGGCAATGACATCGTGGCGGGCTTCCGTGTCATAGCCAATGGCAACCAGAACCGGGGCAGACAGGGCATTAATAGCTTTCAGATCATCCATATCGATGCTGGCCATGGCTGCATTGCCGTCCACCATATAAATCACCGGATATCCGCGCGCAGGCGCGGGGCGGTTTGGCGTACCTATCTGGATCTTGTAATGCCGCTTGCCGTCTTCCGAGGCCATGATTAGCTTTTCAAAACGATAAAGGCTTTGGGCTTGGTCCATGATGGTGGTACCCACTGACTGGTTCCAAGGGCGTGGGCTTTGTTGGGCTTGGGCGGGAGAGGTGAAAGTCAGGCAGAGCGTGGCGGCACTGATCAGAAGGCGGGGTAGAGAGGTCATTATCAAAGTCTGGAGCGATAGAGTAAGTTGCTAATGATTATTATTACACTCTATGGCTTCTATAGTGACGAATCAATTTATACAGCTGGTAAGCCGCCATGCCGCTAAAGAGCAGAGCGGGGACAGACCATGCTGCTCCCCCATTGATCAGGTTGGTGCCCTCGGGCCCATAGCAGCTTGAAGAAGCGGCTTGGATGCAGTTCCGGTATCGGAAGTAGCGCTCGTAGAATAGCCACCAAAAGAAGAGAGCTGCAATTGCATGGAGCATAAATTTCATGATGGCTCAGTATAGATAGACAGGCTTGCCTGCCAGTCTATCCTGACAGCGTAGACGCCGTTGATTGCCAAGGTAGAAATATAAAGCCGGCATATAATTGAGAATGTGTGCTATTCTCAATTGCCTATTTCCCCCATTGTCGCCATCCTCCGCTTTATTAAAGAGAATTATCTGCGGGCTTGGCTTGGGCAGTTTCCTTTCCATCTTCCTATGATCAGATATACGGTATCGGACTTTGACCGACTCGGTAGTCCGACGGGTTTCCGTTATTACTTGCCTGATTACACTGGTCCGAAGCAGGACATGGAGCAGGTCTGTATTGCCGAAGGACGAGTGCAGGAGTACGAGGTTCGGCCTGGCATGAAGATGGTGCTTTCAGACATTATCACTCACCACCAGTACAAGGCGACTTCTCTGGCGGCACCGCAGTTCTCGGCCATTGTCATGTTGCAGGGCCGGGCACAGACACAGCTTGCCAGCCAGAACACCGTCAGCATGATGGCTCAAAGTGGTGCCACGATTGCACATTCGGACGCCGTGACCATGACAGGAACCCACCCCGCCGGGCAGCGCCTGCGGGGGCTTAATATCACCGTAAATACGCCTGACAGTCTGGCCGATTCGCCTTTGGGCGAGATGCTGGCCAAGGCCATGGGTTCGTCGCAGGTACGCCTGCAACGCTGGGCGGTGCCGCCGCATTTGTTGACGGCGATCGACCAATTGATAGACAGCCCTTGGCAAGGCGCCTTGCACAATCTGCTGCTGGAGGGTGTCAGCTTGCAAGTGCTGGCCCATGCGCTGGATGGTCTGGCTCGAGAAACAGAAAAGGATTCCCCCGTCTCCACACGCGACCGGCAATTGTTGGAGCGTATCAGGGAGCGTCTCTATCATTCGCCCGGCGAGGATCACACCTTGGCAGACCTGGCCAAGCTGGCCTGCATGAGCCCCAGCACCTTGCGGGTGAAGTTTCAGGCGGTGTATCAACGCTCGGTATTTGGCTGGTTGCGTGAACGCAGGCTGGAACTGGCGCGAGAGTATCTGGCTCAGGGCTGGAGCGTGCAGCAGGCGGCCCATTTTGTGGGTTATCGCCATGCCACCAACTTCGCCACGGCATTCCGTGAGCGCTATGGTATTTCGCCCAGCGAGTTGAACTAGGACCTGGGCCAGCTCCGCCATTCCCCCAAGCTCTTTAGGCATTGCGCATTCCCCGACGCTTATTTACCTGCATTCAGCGCCCTGGGACAGGGATTCAATATGCCGCCACAAAGCGTGCAGCAGACCCTGGGCGTGTCACAGACAGGACTGATGTTTGGCATAGAGTTTTTGCGTTTATGAATACATCGCTACGAAGCATGTAGATGATAATTATTCGCATCTAAAGCCTCTATTGAGATCTACTTTCATGTCTGCCGTTTTTTCCAGCTCTGCTCGCTTGCGAGTACGTTTGCTGACTCCTCTTACCCGGTCCACCATGTTGCTGGCGGCTGCTGGCAGCCCCGTCTGGGCGCAGGACAAGGCTCCTGATCAATCCCCCGTGGAGCTGTCTACGATTACGGTCAAAGGCAGTAGAGATCCGGGTGTGACAGAAACCAGCAAGTCCTACACTACCAAGGCAATGAGCACGGCAACCGGGCTGTCTTTGTCGATTCGGGAAACGCCGCAATCGGTCAGTGTGGTGACCCGCCAGATGATGGAAGACCGGGGGATGCAGACGACGGCCGATGCCTTGCAAAGCGCACCGGGTATTTCCGTGACGCGCAGTGATACCAACCGATATTCTTTCTCCGCACGTGGATTTGGCATAGATAATTACCAGTTCGATGGCTGGACTCAGCCGGTGCTCTCACCTTGGGCTTTCGGTGAAAGCAATCTGGATCTGGTGGTGTTTGATCGGGTAGAAGTGGTGCGCGGTGCTACCGGCTTGATGACTGGGGCAGGCAGCCCTTCCGCTTCAGTCAACTATGTACGCAAACGTCCGTTACGCGACTTTGCCGCATCGGCAGGCGTGGATGTAGGTAGCTGGGACTTTGCACGGGGCTATGCCGATGTTTCTACGCCTCTTACCAAGGATGGCCGTATTCGCGGACGTATTGTGGGCGCCTATGGCAAGGCCAATAGCTACACCGATTTACAGGATACGAAGACGCGTACCTTGTATGGCGTGATTACGGCCGATCTGATTCCTGGCATGGAACTGACTGGCGGGGTGGCCTATCAGTCCAGCTCGAACAATGGCTTTGGCAGTGGCTTTCCGCTGTTTTACAGCGACGGCTCGCGTACGGATTTCAAGCGCTCCATTTCCAACAATACGGACTGGTCGCGGATCGAGAATGACACCACCACTGGCTTTTTGGATGTGAGCCATCAGTTCGCCAATGACCTGAAGCTGCGCCTGACCTATAACCAGTCGCATACCGATGCTTCCATGAAGCAGATTTTCCGGGGCGGCTATCCGAGTCGGGAAACCGGCTTGGGTACCTCCAACTCCTATTCCTATTACAAGGGGGATGTGCGTCGCAAGGCACTCAACGCTTCCTTGTCCGGCCCCTTCGAGTTGTTCGGTAAGGAGCATGAGTTCTCTGTGGGCTGGATGATGTCCCAGGACCGCGTATCCTTCCCGCAGTATCGTGCCATGGCGCCTTTGCCGGATGCGGGTAGTTTCTATCAGCCAGGTCGCGTGCCCGAGCCGACCTGGTCGGGCGATCCTGCCCAGGCTGATGATATGGATAATAAGCAATCCGGTGCCTATGCCGTGGGTCGTTTCGCCCTGATGGATAATTTGCGCTTGATGGTGGGCGGGCGCTTGAGCACTTGGGAAACCGATCAGACTTACTTTGGTGCCAAACGCCAGTATCGTCACCGGAATGAATTTATCCCTTACGCTGGCCTGATTTATGATTTTGACGATACCTATACGGCGTACGCCAGTTATACGGAGATATTCAAACCGCAAAACACCCGTAACGAGCAAGGCGAGATCCTGGCACCGATTACCGGCAAAAGCTACGAACTTGGGCTGAAAGCCGCCTGGCTGGATGGCCGCCTGAACGGTGCCATGTCCGTATTCCAGACTCGACAGGACAATCTGGCTGAAGCGACCGGCAATAATGTGATCGGCGCGCCACCCAATACCCCGGCTTATCGTCCGGTTTCGGGTGCCAAAGTAGAGGGGATTGAGCTGGAACTGGGTGGCGAAGTCATGCCGGGCTGGAACATCGCCAGCAGCTTGACTACCTTTACGGCCAAGGATGCACAGGGCAAACCTATCAATACCAGCAAGCCGCGTACTTTGTTCAAGCTCTACACCACTTATCGCTTGCAGGGCGATTGGCAAGGGCTGACGGTTGGCGGGGGTGTCGACTGGCAAAACCGCATGTACCAGGACGCGACCGCCCCCGGCCGCAAAGTCGTCAAGGTGAAGCAGGGCAGCTATGCCATCGTCAACCTGATGGCGCGCTATGACTTCAACAAGCGCATGTCCGCTACGCTGAACGTGAACAATCTGTTCGACAAAAAATACTACTCGCAGATCGGTTTTTATAACCAGGGCTGGTACGGGGCACCGCAGAATGTGATGTTGTCTTTGCGGGCGCAATACTGATGGTGGCCCAGACACTGTTCTAACTCGCTGAGCTGCGGTCAGCGAGGGGACGCCCTTGACCTACATATAGGTAGTCAGCTACATTTCTGCCAACGATACTATTTGGCAACGTGATGTTTGAACTTAAGGACCTTCCGAGCCACGACACGCTGGTAAAGCTGGGAGCCGAGTACCAAAACCCCGATGTAGACGGGTTGCAGACTTGGCTCATCTGGGCTTCTGCCACCAGTGAGATGTTGTCTGCTTTTGAAGCCAACCTTGACCGTACTTCCGGCCTGTCGCAAACGCAGTTCTTCGTTCTTATCTTGCTCAAGCGCAATCCGGATGGTTTGAGCATTGGTGTTCTGGCCGATGGTGTCTCTGTGACTTCGCAGACCATGACACGCATCATTGATCGCATGGAGGCGGCGGGCCTTTGCGAACGTGAGCAGCATCCGCAAGATCGCCGTGCTTGGGTGGTTAGACTGACAGAGCACGGCGCGCAGGTCCTCGGCAAAGCCTTGCCAGCCCACTACGTCTGGGTCGCCAAACTGATGAGTCATTTTGATGAGGCAGAGCGGGATACGTTGGTCAAACTTATGTTCAAGCTCAAGCAAGAAGGTGTATTACCTAAGGCAAACGGCGGATAGTTGTCTGTCGTTTTTTTTAAATAAATATGTAGCTTACTGTATAACAGCCAGGAACATTAATGATGAAAGTATCCGCATATCAATGTGATTCAGTTGGTACCGGTCTGCGTGCACTGATGGTGGTGTGCGCCTTGTCGGTTGTTTCCTTGCTTTATTTGCCATTGCCTGTGCTTGCGGGTCTGGAGCAATCCTACGGCTTGGGTGCGACTGGCATGGTGAGCAGCTTTGGCTTTGCCTACGCCTTGGGTTTCTTGATTTTTGGTCCGCTGTCCGATCGTTTGGGGCGTTGCAAAGTCATGATCGGCGGCCTACTGGCTTTGGCTGGGATTACGGTCTTGCTAGCCGTGGTCCAGTCTCCTGTTGCCATGGTTGTCGGCCGTATGTGCCAGGGCTTGGCGGCGTCCTCCTTTCCCCCGGTTGCGATCGCTTATCTGGCAGAGCGAGGCAGTCCCAGGCAACGAGTCTGGAGTGTGGCCTGGATGAGCACCGCCTTTCTTTCTGCAGGTTTGCTGGGGCAAATTTATGGTGGATTGGTTGCGGCACGGTGGGGCTTGGGTGTTGCCTTCTTGCCCTTGAGTAGTGTTTTTATGCTGACCGCATGGCAGCTGTGGCGCAGGCCTGCCGACATGGTTACGTCGCAAGGCCTGCAGGGTTTCCTACGTAATTACCAATCGGTGGGTCGCTTGTTGGCAGATCCAAGATTGTTGCGTGTCTATGTTCCTGCCTTTTTTCTGCTGCTGTGTTTTGTTGCCTTTTATATGACGCTCGACAGCAAGCTTGGAACGCAGTTTGTGCAGCTGGGTCTGTCGCCCATGATGACGCGCGTAGTGGTTGCCCCCGCCTTTTTGATGCCTTTATTGGTGGCGCTTGTTATGCCCAAGCTGGGGCCTCAGCCAGTGCTGAGTGCTGGCCTGGTCTGTGCAGCCACAGGTTTGGCCCTAAGTGCGATGGCTGGACAAGCTCATCCTCTGGGCTTGCTGGTGGCCAGCTTCATTTTTGTGGCTGGCATCGGCATCAGCGTACCGAGCCTGATCGCCCGAGTGGCCGGGGTTAGTGACCCGTCAGTGCGCGGCTTGGCGGTATCGCTGTATACCTTTGTGCTGTTTATGGGTGCAAGCCTTGGACCGTGGTTGGCACAACAGACCGTCGTCATGCGGCTGGAAGATACGTATTTGTTGCTGGCTGGTCTGCTTGCCGGGTGCGCGATCTATGCCCTTAGCGGATTGAAACGCAGTGAGGGGTTCGTCAATAAACAATAAGAAAAACAAGCTGCTGCAGGACGAGAGGGATTCAGCGAGTGGGTGCCTTTGCAGAACATCAGCGTCAAGGATTTTTAAGGGAGAGTAGAAAAATGGAAGTACTTATTGTTGTTCCGAAGGCTTTTAACCGCTTTGCTCAGAATGAAAATTTATTGCTGTATGAGAGTCTGATGAGCATGTTGCATGAAGAGTCCCCTGAACGTGGCCCGCTGGCTGGTCGGCAGTTAATCGCAGGCCAGGGTTTGAGTCAGGAACAAGTTAGTCATGCCTGGTTTGTTGGTATCAATAAAGGCCTGCTTCAGGAATTCAAGCATTGGCATGCATGGCGAGGGAAGCGCCTGGCTGCCCAGCCCTTGGTGCATAAGCATCAGCCAGAAAATACGCTGATTTCTGCACCTGAAGTTGCGCAAGACGGTGGCTTTATTGCGGACTTGATGCTCGATGATGAGAATGAGTTGATGCTGGATCACCTGACTGGACAGCATGTGCAGGGAATGGTGCTAACTGAGGCGTGCCGTCAGATGTTTTTGGCGGTGACTGAGCAGTTCTGTTTGGATGACTACAAGGCACCCAAGCGGTACTTTGTGATCAATACGATGACGATGCGGTTTCAGGCATTTGCGTTTCCTTTACCTGCTCAAATCCGTTATCACATCCTGGAGCAGAAAAAGCTCAAGGCAGATCGGATTGCGTTTCATGCTGACATGAACATTTATCAGGGCGGTGAAGTAGTGGCCGGTATGGAGGTTAAGTTCACTGTCTTTGATGATGTTTTGATTACCCAACGAGAAAACAAATTGGCAGCCAGTGCTGTTCAGCAGTATGTGAGCGAGCTGCGCCTGCTGACCTCTGAGAACAATGTCACGGCTGATGTCTCCGCCTTTCTTGCGAATCAGCTTACGACCCCTTGCCCTGAGCAAGCGTTGTTGTAAAGCGATCGCAGTTTTTTGAACGTTATTCGACCAGGAAGGTGTCCTGGTCGAACCTATAGAAAGGTAGGGGATGGGAACAATTCAATTCGCATTTTTTGATGTCGATGAAACTCTCATCAGCATCAAAAGCATGTTCAGTTTTCGCAATTATTACTGGTGCAGAACGCTCGGGCAAGCGGGCAGTACGGCTGCAAGTCAACAAGCAGATCGGATCATGCAAGAGCAAATTGCGGATGGCATACGCAGGGTCGACATTAACCGATTGTTCTGGCATGTGTTCAAGGGCTGCCGGCAGGCCGATGTGCAGGCGGCGATATTGGACTGGCATCAGCAAGTACGGCAACAGGAAAATTACTATATTCAGCCTGCTGTCCAGGCCTTGCGAGCACATCAGCGCAACGGGGTTCAGCCTGTGTTTGTGTCTGGTTCCAGTTACGACATTCTGCAACCCTTGGCTCGCGAGCTGGACGTGCATTATGTATTGGCTAACCAGTTAGAGGTTGTGGCGGGCAAGTGCACCGGTGAAATCTTGGGGACACAAACAATTGGGGATGGCAAAAGGCTAGCTGTTCAACAGTTTCTGGAACATCAACAAGGATGTACTGCTGATTGCTATGGGTACGGTGATCACATTTCTGATCTGCCCATGCTGGATCTTGTCGGTTTTCCGAGTGTTATTGCAGGCAACCAGGATTTGATGGACATAGCACAGCAACGCGGCTGGCCCATCTTGAACCAGTATTCATTGTCTTGAGGTAAGGGTTGTGTCGATACGTCTTATTGCTTTTAGTCGTTTGCTTGTTCTTGGCGGGCTGGCGATGTGGTTGTCGATTGCCGTTATCAATAACGTAACGGACCCAGGGACCAATCGCTTATTGCTGAGCCACACGCTTTCTATGGATTTGGTGATGGCTGAGGAGGTGTTGGGCGCAGGGCTGTTATGGCGGGCTTGGCCGGCTGACTGGGTTCCGGCTGTTTTGTATTGGGTGGCTGCTGTGCAACTGATTTGCGCCCTCTTTCTTTGGTGGGCGGCTTTCTCTTATGCAAAAGCTTTTTGGGTGCAAAAACAATGTGTTCTTTTGCGTGCCCGCAATCGCGCGGTGCTGGCGTTGAGCCTGTTTGTGTTGCTGTGGTTGTTTTTCATCTGCGGCGGTTTGTGGCTTGGGTATTGGCTGAAACAAGGGCCTATACAGATGGTGCACTTCAGCTTGATTGTGATCGGTTTATGCGCTCTGAACTATATCCAGACACAACCTGAAGCGGTACAGCGGGTGCGCTAGCTTTGGATACCTATTGGCTTTGCGGAGCTTGGGGACGTGATTCACCAGACACCAAACTCAGCTGCTTTCCTCAAAGCAGCCCCATGGAACACGTTCATCAGTTTCGTTTTCTTTAGCACGATGCTTCCTCTTACTAGGAGTCCGCCTTATGCGAGTTCATCTTCCTTTTTCATCTTTAATCGCCGCCTTGGTGATGCAAACGGCCTGGGTTTTTCCTGCCCAGGCGCAACAGAATGTCCCTTCTATTACGGAGAATGCCGTGAGCACGCTTGTTAATCCTTCTATCGATGCTTTTGTTCCGAAAACCCATGCTCAGGTTATGAGTCGTCAGGTCAGTGCTGATGGCGAAGCCGTTGTGTTGACGCGCTATGAGCGCAAGGATGGCCGCAGTGCGGGTTTGGAAGGCGAGCACTTCAGTTCGGTGATTTCTGAGTCCGGCCGCATCAAGGGCTTTGCCAATATCTCTCTGGATCTGGTCGATCGTCCTTTGCCAGACAGTCAGCGTAGCGAAGAGATTGCGCGCACTTTCTTGCAGCAATACGCCCCTGACTTGTTGCCTCGTATGGAGATTCATTGGATTGATACGCATGACGAGCCTATTCGCGTGGAACGTAATGGCCGTATGGAAACAGTTACCTTGACGGGCATGAAGGTAAAGGCCCGTAATTTAGAAGACCGTCTGTGGTTCTGGGTGATTGTGGGCCCGGATGAGCAGCCTATGGTGTTTGAGCGTGACATTACCTGGATCACTTTTCCGGGGCATAGGCAAACCGAAAAGTGGTTGCATGATAGCTGGTTGAAAAAACACAGCAAAGAAGGCCTGAGTGGTTCCAAACTGGGCTAAGAGTTCGCTCGGTGTGGTGTAGAGAGAGCAGGGTGCTACTGGTTGCAGTGGTGCCCTTTTTTTATGTGGGTGTACATTTTTTGTCTTTTTGGGGACAGGAGGCGACAGAGGGTTCAAGCCTGTTTCGACGCGCTTTCCCGGGTTTTATTTCATGTATGGAATATCGTTTTCAGCCAGATTCTTAATTCCGACCCTTTTTAAGCGGACAAAACTGTCCGTATAATTTCGGAATGAAAAATCGGAATTTACCGAATCGTTCAGATGCCCTGGAGCGCCGGGAACTATTGCTGGATGCGGCTAACGCGGTATTTAGCCAGCATGGAGTGACAGCTCCTTTGGACCAGGTTGTACTGCAAGCCGGTGTTGGGCGAGCCACCCTTTATAGAAATTTCCCTGACCGTGCGGCCTTGATGGAAGCCTTGCTGGTACGCGCCGCAGATCGGATCGAAGAGCGCTTTGTAAACCAGCGCAAAGGCAATGAGCAGGACTTCAAGATCCTGATGCAGGTGCTCGCCGGTTTTGCCCTGGAGTCGGCCCCTATGTCGGATTATTGGCGGGCTATTGATCCCGGCCATCCGGCTATTGTGGCTGTCCGGGCGCGCATGGTGGAACTGGCCCGTAAGCCGCTGGAGTTGGGGCAGGCCGCCGGTCAGTGCAACCCGGCTTTGCTGCCCACGGATATTCCCTTGTTGATTGGCATGCTGGCTGCCAGCTTGCGGGGGCGTACAGACAAGGAAAGGCTGTTGTTTGTGAAACGCTCGCTGAAATTCCTTTGCGAGGGAGTACTGACGCAGGCCGACGCCGTGGCTCCGGAATGGGAGCCTGAGTGAGCCCATACCTGAAGCCGCACCCTGAGTGGGAGGAGCATGAAAAACCTTTCATGCCTGGTTCGCCGTCCGCCCCCCATCATGAGTCCCCCATACGCGTGGCCTATGGTCTGGTTGCGATTCTGGTTGGTTTGACAGGCGGTTTGGGCAATGCCCTGGTGTCGGTGAACTTGCCGACCTTGCAAGGCGAGCTGGGCCTGACACCGTCGGAGGTTGCCTGGCTACCTGCTGCTTATGCGATGGTCAATGTCACGGCCAATCTGCTGGTGTTCAAGTTTCGCCAGCAATATGGCATGCGCTTGTTCGCCGAGATTGGCTTGGGCCTCTATGCCGTTCTGGCCCTGCTGCACCTGTCTATTGATAGTGCCGGGTCGCTGATTCTGTTGCGTGGCGCCAGTGGCTTCTCGGGGGCTGCCGCCAGTACGTTGGGCGTGTTGTATATGTTGCAGGCGTTTCCAAAACGCTTGCTGGGCAAGGCGTTGGTGCTGGGTGTCAGTATTACGCAAATGGCTACACCGCTGGCTTGGGTGCTGTCTCCCTCTTTAATTGAGTTGGGGAATTGGCATGGGCTGTACAGCTTTGAGGCGGGCATGGCCTTGTGTGCCTTTGCCGCGGTGGTGCTGTTGAAGTTACCCCCCGGGTATCAGATCAAGGCTTTTGAAAAACTGGATTTCCTCGCCTTTGCCTTGTTCGCTCCGGCAGCCGGTTTGTTGATCGCGTTTTTAACGCAAGGCTATATCCGCTGGTGGTTTAACGATACCGGGCTGGCCTGGATGGCGATGGGCTCCTTGTTCCTGTTTACCCTCTGTGTCTTTATCGAATATCACCGTGTGAATCCGCTGGTGAAGGTGCGCTGGCTGGTGCAAGGCTCGACTATTTACTTTGCCGTAGGCGCCATGATTTTGCGTTTCATCACGACCGAGCAGAATTACGGCATGGTCAATATGCTACGTAGCCTGGGCATGGGCTCGGAGCAGATGCAGCCTTTGTTCTGGCTTGTGTTTGCTGGCATTGTCTGCGGCATTGTGCTTAGCGCGGTGACTTTCGGGCCCAGAACGATTCTGGTGCAGGTGTTTGCGGCCATCTTGTTGATTGGCCTATCGAGCTTTATGGACTTTGGGCGTACCAGCCTGGATCGTCCACACGATTTTTTCTACAGCCAGTTTATGTTGTCTATTGGGGCAGGCATGTTTATGGGCCCTTTGGTCATGATTGGCTTCAAGCAGGCCTTCAAGTTCGGCCCTGACCATATTGTGACGTTTATTGTGCTGCTTAACGTTACCCAGACTCTCGGGGGGCTGATGGGGACGGCCACGTTGAGCACCTTTGAGCAGCAGCGCCAGCAGCATCACTATGTAGCCATCGTCAGCCACATCAATGCTGCCGAGCCTCTGGTCGCGAACCGCTTGAAACAGCAGCAACACGCAGTGGGCGCGGTCGTGACCGACCCCATGCTCAAAGCGGCGACAGGCACCGCCCAGTTGGCGCAGATCGCCAGACGAGAGGCCAATGTCCGCGCCTATAACGATGTGTTCTTGTTGATAGGCATGCTGGCCACCTTTTTTTTACTTTGGCCCATCCTGCTGGCGGTAGGGCCCATTATCCAGTCCCGACGGGTGAAGTCCGCCGTGTCAGGGACTTCTCAGAACTCTTCAAACTAGTCCGTATTATGAGTCAAGACACTTCATCTGAAAATCAAGACCCCCGTAGTGAGCTTGCCGCACCGACAGACTCAGATAACGATGGAAAACGGGGGCCGGCCACAGAGCCGGCTCTACCACCCAAGGTCATCAAGCCCAGCAAGCGCAGCGTTATTGTGATGGCTTTTGTATTGCTGGGTGGCATGCTGCTGATTTTGTGGGCCTGGAATCTGGGGCCATTCAAAACTACCCGTGTCACCACAGACAACGCCTATGTGCGTGGGCAAATGACGGTGCTGGCCCCACAGGTGAGCGGCTATGTGTCCGAGGTGCTGGTGCAGGATTTCGGGCGCGTAAAGTCTGGGCAGCCTCTAGTGCGCATTGATGATCGTATTTATAAAGAGAAATTGAAGCAGGCTCAGGCACAGCTGGATGCTGCCATGGCTGAGCTGGCCAATCTGGATCAGACCCAAGCTCAAAACCGAGCCAGTCGGGATGCTCGCAAGGCCGCCCTGGTGTCTGCCCAGGCAGAGGCCCGTCGCGCCGAGGCGGATCGGATTCGTGCCAAGGAACTGGCCAATAAGGGTTCAATTTCTGTGCGTGAACGTGACCAAGCCATTGCCACCGCCGAGCTTGGACGTGGCAACGTGCTGCAAGCTAAAGCCAATATTGCGATAGCTGAAGAGAACATCAAATCTACCGATGTTTCCCGAGCTGCGTTGCAGGCCAAGGCCAAATCTGCTGAAGCCGCATTGGGTCTGGCCCGTATCGATATGGATAACACCGTGGTGACGGCTCCGGCCGATGGGCAGCTTAGCGAAGCTTCAGTCCGTCAGGGGCAGTATGTGACGGCGGGATCGCAGTTGTTATTTCTGGTTCCCGACACGCGTTGGGTGGTGGCGAACTTCAAGGAAACCCAGACGGCCGGGGTTTATGTGGGTCAGCATGCTCGCTTTACGGTTGACGGCTTGGATGGCTTGGAGTTCCAGGGGCATGTGGAACGAATTGCACCAGCCACCGGTTCCGAGTTCTCGGTATTGCGGGCAGACAATGCCAGTGGCAACTTCACCAAAGTGGTGCAGCGCTTGCCAGTCCGTATTGCGATTGATGCTGGTCAGCCAGGCATAGAGCGCCTACGCCCCGGCATGTCGGTGATCGCCAAAGTGGATATCGGGGCCAAACAAGATAAGGGGCGCACATAATGACAACCGCTGCCCGCGCCTATGGCATAGCGTTGTTAAGTTGTGCGGTTTTACTCTCGGGCTGTATGCCAGCCTATAAGGGGGCGCCAACATTGGCGCAGGTAGAGGCACCGCAAGGATGGATTGGTGCGACCTCTGAAAGTACGACTTTGGACTCGGCCTGGTGGAGAGCCTTTGGAGATCCGGGTTTGAGTACTGCAGTAGAGGCGGCGCTGGCACGCAATAACGATATCTTGACTGCAGCGACTCGCATTGAGAGGGCACGGGCAGAGGTGGGCTTGGCAGGCTCATCGCTTGGCCCGTCTTTATCTATTGATGCGGGAGGGCGAGCCGAACGAGCACTTGGACCCAGCGGGATGGCCATCAGTCGCGCTGTACAGCCTGCTGTGCAGTTGAACTGGGAGCTGGATCTATGGGGGCGCCTGAGCTCACAGGCTAAGGCGGCCGAGTGGACGCTCTCGGCGACTCAGGCTGACTATGACGCTATTGCTCTGACGGTGGCCGCAGAAACTGCTCGCACCTATATCGCTTTGCTGGGTTTGGAAGAACAACTGCAGCAGGCTCAGGCCACTTCTGTGTCTCGCAAGCAGGCACTGCGTTTGGCTCAGGACAAGTTTGATGCGGGCTATATCTCGCAGCTGGAATTGACTCAGGCGCAGTCCGAACTTGAAGCGGTGGGGCAGCATATTCCGCAGCTGGAGCTGGCAATCAGCCGGCACTATAACGCGTTGCGCCTGTTGTCTGGGGAGTTGCCCGCAGTGTATGAACAAAACTCCACGGCTTCGCTGTCCGCTCTGACGTTGCCCGCAGCCGGTGCAGGTTTGCCTTCTGAGCTATTGCGTCGTCGGCCTGATATTGCACGCGCTGAGCGGCATTTGGCCTCCAAGGATGCCAGCATGGCCGCCAGCCGGGCAGCTTTTTTGCCACAGGTTTCCTTGTCTGCACGGGCAGGGGCCTTGTATGTCAGTGCGTTGAGCTATGACCCCACCAAAGTCTGGAGTCTGGGCGGCAGTATTCTGGCCCCCATTTTTGATCGTGGCCGATTGCAGGCCCAGTTCGATTCCGCAACCGCACAGCGTGATGAGGCCGCACTCGTCTATCGGGGTGTGGTTCTGACGGCGTTCTCGGAAGTAGAAAATGCCTTGGCAGGCCAGGACCGTCTGGCTCAAGAGCAGCGTCATGTCACGGCCCGGCGTGACGTGTTAAAGCGCTCGCTGGAACATGCCCGTAACCGCTATGAAGCCGGGTATGCCTCTTATCTTGAGCAGCTGGATGCGCAGCGTAATTTGTACGACGCAGAAAACCAGGTCATTGCCGTGCGTGAAAGCCAGTTACAGAATAGGGTGGATTTGTACAAGGCGCTGGGCGGGGGCTGGATTTACGATAAGACCTTGAAGCCTCACTAGCAACCGCAAGCGTACTATCGCGAGCGCTCGTCGTAGTGCTGACGTCTGTGTTTAATATCGCTACGACTACTGCTCCCGCAAAATTCGTCTAATCTCTAGAATCGCTTCTGGTGTTTCCTGCACACTGTGCGAGAAAGGGATCACCAGCTCTGACGTCGCCCCTGGCAGATGGGAGCTTTGATAGGGCACCAGCCCGTCGTCGGAGTACAGCAAATCCTTATTGGGCGTGGCGTTGGCAATAATGCTGTGATAGCGAACCTGTGTGGAGATGGCCATCTTGGAGGTGATCTGAATGAAGGGATCACTGTCCCGCAGGCTTTCCACGCCATTGGGCAGAATCAGCATTTCATTCTGGGCCGGTGTATTGCCTACCGCCACCTGACTAAGTCTATTGAGCTGATTCACCACTGTGACCGGCAGCGTAATTAACGCAGCGACCCAACGTGAAATCTGATTTCCCGCAAAAGGCGTGCCCTTGTGGGGAGCAGCAATAAAGATGCCCGTCGTCACGCCGGGCAGGGGCGAGAAGTGCATTACATTACCAAACTCTTGATTCATTCTGGCAATGCTGACGTCGCTCATTTGATAGCGGTCCCGGGCGGCATCTTCCAGCAGATTGTCCGACGAGGACACCAGCAAACGTCCCAACACCCCCCCCCCATGCTATGACCGATCACCACGATATTGTTCGAGGCAATGGCCTGGCGGTTAGGGTCGAAATGCCGGAAGGTTGCCGTCAAGGCTTTCCGAATCTCGGCATTGTTGTAGGGTAGGGGCAAATTGGTTGGGTAGTAAACCTGCCAGATCTGATAGCGTTTGCGTAGCTCCTCATCGCCCAGCACTTCATTGGCGACATTAATCCAGGCCTCTGGACTGCTGGCCAGACCATGCAGCATGATGATGACGCGGCGATTTGGATCGTAGGGCTGCAGCAGGAATACGTGTGGAGCCTCAATACCGCCATCCCGTCCCAGCACCGTGCGCAAAGCCTGGGTCGAGAAATCCGAGCGTGCCAGCCACAAGCCATAGGCCGAGGTGAAGTTGGCCGCTAAAGGCACTTGGACGTCGTTTAATTGGACGGTGGTTTGCTGGTAGGGGTCATACCCAATAATCGTTGCTTCCCGAGTTTGCAGAATTTGGGATAGCGTGTTTCCAGGGAAAGTAATAATCCCTGTCACCGCCTGGAAGGGCGGTTCGCTGTAGGTGGCCTGGAAGTGGTTAGGCTTTACATCGTCTGATTCATTAACGACCACCATCTCGGCCCCAAAGCCATCGCGTCGGTAAATACTGCGTAGCCCGCGAAAGGTCAACTGGGAGGCCGGAATCAACTCGCGCGGCTGGCCTATGGTGTCATTGCGCACTTGGGACAAGTCGCCTCGGATTTGCCACGGGCCTAGCTCGATCGTTTTCTGAAAGGCGTAGAGCGGGTGTCGCGATACTTGGCAAACAGCAGCATGGTCGCCTGCTGTACTGAGTAGTTGTAATAGTCCCGAACCTGGGTCTGGCGATCCTCAAAGGCCCGATCTCCCGGCCTACGATCGGTGAAGAACAGGTAGGCGTAAGCATAGCGGGCGCTTTGCAAGTAGGCGTCGAACAGCGCTACCGAGTAGTCTGGCCGGGCATGACGTCGTCCCTGTAAATGCAAGGCTTCCTGCGTCCAGATCTCGGCCAGTGTCGCCATGCGCTGCTCGGTATCAATATTCCACAGGTCCGTCAGCCTGGTGGTGCAGTGAGTAATGTTTCTGGAACACTGCTCGGGCACGATGGCCAGGCTGGTCAGCGTATCGCGCGCAGAGGCGCTGAGCTTGTTGGTGGTCAGGATATCGCCCCGACGCTGGGCAATGTAGTCCTCGGTGCTGACGGTGGCGATTTTTACCCCGGCGCAACCGCTCAAAATCAGGGAAAGCAGAGCAATTGCGCCCAGTCTGTAGTTTCTCCGTAGTCGGGTGCGAGGCATACGGTTCTTAAGATAGGTGAGCAGAGCCAGGGTCGGCCCTGCGGGGGATCGGCTTGTCAAAGCGGGAATAAATGAAGCCATCTATGTTCTAGAGCAGAACAGCGTTGGCATACGCTGTGCCGATCAGGGCATCTGCGATCAAAAGACGGATTGGCGCAAATTTACCATGTTCGGGCATCGTGTGTGACGAGGTGAGGATAGTAAAATCAGTAACGCTGACCCTAGCAAAAATGTCCAAGGCGGTATTTAGGTGTCAACGAGTCGGCGTTGAGGATGGCAGGTTCATGTAGTTAGTGTTTTTTGCGTATAGACTGAATGCTTTGTTGTCTTAGCAGAAAAACAAAAAGCCCAAACCGAAGTTTGGGCTTTTCTTGAGTTTGGAGCGGGAGACGAGTCTCGAACTCGCGACCTCAACCTTGGCAAGGTTGCGCTCTACCAACTGAGCTACTCCCGCATTTTTTACTGCACTACCGAC
>SMEN01000261.1_pt1 | contig 24724 bp, 20 predicted proteins | sample 2456271 | NCBI WGS metagenome assembly SMEN01 (sample SAMN10132593, study PRJNA489261) | soil metagenome | isolation source: day1 control-loamy sand soil ammended with raw manure from dairy cow... | place: USA | collected 2015-04-01 | reverse complement strand
TGATCCACTCGGTGAGCCGTAACCCACTGTACGGTTACTACACCCTGGCTCGCTAAGCCTAAAGCTTTCCATAGGCCGTCGAACGTGAAATACGTTCGGCGGCCTATTGCTTTAAGCAGGATGAACATCTTGGCCTTCATAGATGAACTCCGCAGAATATCTGTCTTGAACCCTCACGTAGCAGCGGGTTGATCCCTTAGGCTTGCGATAGAGCCTTTCCACAGGGAACGCGAGCCCCACCAATGCCAGATGGCGGCTATCGGTTCAAGAAGGAAGTACTGCAAGATGCGAACACTGGTTTTGAATGCCGGCTACGAGCCCCTGGCCGTGGTGACTTTCCGCCGAGCCCTTTTACTGGTTATGGCGGAGAAAGCCACCATCGTCCTGCAGGATGACTCGTCGCCCGTGCGCAGTGCTCATGGCGAGTTACCGCGGCCAACGGTCATCGTCTTGAAGCGCTATGTACGACGCCCCTACAGGGACATGAATCATGTCACCCGTAGGGGCGTTCTCCGTAGGGACGGCTTTACCTGCGCCTACTGCGGCAAGTCAGCCAACACCATCGACCACGTCATTCCCCGCAGCAGGGGCGGCCAGAATACGTGGGAGAACCTGGTGGCGGCCTGTCTGGCCTGCAATAGCCGCAAGGCCGACAAGATGCTTGCCCAGCTCGGCTGGCAGCTTCGTGTCACCCCGCATCGCCCACGCTACGGAGGGCATCTGGTCTCGGGGCTCAACCACATCGATGACTCGTGGGATGCCTACCTCCAAGCCGGCTGATCCCTTGCCCTCGGAGTCAAGAGTCCTCGGCTAGATGAGTAATTCCAAGGGGTCAGTGATCATACGCAACCAGCGAACGACGCACCGCCAGCCCTAACGATTCGTTGTGCCAGATCGCTGCGGTCAACGCCAAAAGGCGCTGAACCACCCGCGCAGCCACCCCGCTGGGAACCCGGCCACCATGCCGCTCCAAGTCAAGCTGCGCTTTCAACGTCTGGTTGACCGACTCGATGATCTGGCGCAACGGCTTGAAAAACCGTGCACCAGCCCGGGGTGCCTCGCCGACGCGCGCCGGGCGTAGCAGTTCGATCCCCGACTCATCCAGGATCCGCTCGAACTCCCGGCCGAAATAGTTCTTATCCCCGATCAGCACCTGCCGGTGCCCGTCGGCCTGCACCCGATTCATCACCTCGTCATCGGAAAGGATATCCAGCAGGGTCTGTCGTTCATCGGCTTTGGCCCCGGTCAGCGCGAACCCGACCGGCAGCCCGTGCACCGTGCACACCAGATGCAACCGCAGCCCCCAGAAGTACCGTGAATGCGAAGCGCAGTACCCGTACTCGGCCCACCCGGCCAGCTCCGAACGCTTGACCGTTTCCCTGGAGCGGGCGCATTCGACCGGGGTGGAGTCCACCAGCCAGATGTCATCGCAGCCCACGTCAGTGCGCTGGGCCAGCACGCCGATGAGCCATTTCATGCACTGCCCCAGCTTGCGCAGGCGCTTGTTATAGCCTGATTGGCCAGGCAGGTAGGGGAAAAGGTTGCGGTGGTGTTCGGTGGCGTAACGCAGCCATCTGGCTTCGGAGACGAAGCCTTGCAGGCCTTGCATCAGGGCCAGGGTGATCAGTTCGGCGTCGCTGATTCTCGGGCTGATTCCGATTCGTGGACGGTAGGGAAGATGTTCTGGGTGACTCTTCAAAATGTCGTCGATGACGACATAGAATGCAGTAGCAAGGGAGTCCAGATCGGTGTCCACCATGACCTCCGGGTCGTGAATGTGGGTTAAGTACGCCGATCATGGACCCCCTTGCTTTGTTCAGGGGTGCGTCACGCCGTGGTGGGACCCCTTGGAATTACTCATCTAGGCTCCGGCGCGGGCAATCGCGGATGGTAGCACGTGCTCGCGCAACAGCGGCGCGAGATCGTCGCGCAGCAGCGCCTTCTTCGGGTCGATCCAAAGGAGTTCTTCAAGCTCGGCCAATGGTTCGAGCTTGCCACTGAGGTGTCCCGAGAAAAGATGTGCGTGGATCGAGGTGGAGGCCTCATTGGCGGCGGGACCGTGCCACTCGCCGCGGTACTCTAGTGCATCCGGCGCGAAGTCGACACCGAGCTCTTCCTTAATTTCTCTAATGACAGTTTGTAAAGGCGACTCGCCTTTCTCGGGTTTGCCGCCGGGTTGCATGAACTTGCTGGTTCCGCGTTTGCGGACCAGCAAGATTTCTCCTTGGTTGTTGATTAAACAAGCAGCTGATATCGTCAATTTTTTCTGCATGAATTCACAATATCGCGTGTGCGAAGCCGTCGCAGGTGGTAACGTGCTTAAGTGGATCTCCAACGTTTTTAGTTGTTGTTCGCCGTGGTCTTATTACTCGCAATTTTTTGACCGAGTTGGTGGTGACAGGTGAAGGCCGAGGAACGGAAAGATCGATCCATCAAATTTATAGATCTATGGAGCATTAATGCGACGGGGTACCAACCTAGGGCGCTTGGGAGACTTCAACCAAGCCGTAATTCTTGAATCCATCCGTAGGGCACCGGATGGAATCAGCCGCGTTGAACTGGCAAGTTCGACGGGTCTGTCACCGCAGACCATTTCAAATGTCGTGCGTCGTCTGCTTGACGACGGCATCGTGCGCGAAGACCGCACCATCGTTTCCGGCCCGGGCAAGCCACGCACCGTGCTCGAGCTGGAAGGAAACCGCTTGGTTTCGATTGGTATCCACCTGGATCCCAGCGTGCTCACCTTCGTGGCCATGAACCTGCGCGGCGAAGTCCTGCGCGAGCGCAGAATTGAGGTTCCTAACCTCGAAGTGGCTTCTGAGACCGTGCAACAGATGGCGACTACTGTCAAGGAGCTCATCGCCGAGATCCGTGTTCCGAAGAAGCATATCGTCGGAGTTGGCATTGCTGTGCCTGGGCCGGTCAACGTCGAAGAAGGCGTGGTCATCAATCCACCGCTGCTCGACGGCTGGGCCGACGTTGAACTCGTTAATCCGCTGCGCAAGCTTCTGCGCCTGCAGGTCATCATCGAGAAAGACACGATTGCCTCCGCAGTTGGGGAACTGTGGCAGTCGAAGGAAGAAAAGACCGACGACTTCGTTTTCGTCTACTGCGGTCACGGCTTCGGTGCCGGCATCGTCATCGATGGCGATGTCCACCACGGTTCGAGCAACAACGCCGGCGAAATCGGGCATTACTCCACGGGGCACAAGTCCGTGTTCTGCGAAGAGTGCGGCGCCGATGACTGCCTCGCTTCAGGGACCTCCTACGAGTTCATCGCTGCGAAGGCCAAGGAACGCGGTCTGGATCTGCCAGCTTACGAAGTCCTCGGCCCCGAGCAGCGCGCAGAAGGCATGAACCGCCTCACCGAGCTGGCGCTCGAAGGCAATGCAGTAGCCAAGGAACTGGTCACTGAGAGCATGGTCATGGCAGCCGAAGTCGCCGGCCAGTTGGCCAACGCGCTGGATGTGCGCGAGGTCGTCTTCGGGGGGCCGCAATGGGACAAGGTCAGCGAGCTCGTCGGTGAAGACGTCGATGCAGCGGTCAAGCGCCGTTTCGGCTTGCGTACGGTGCACGACATCGACACCCGCACTTCCACGCTGGGTGCCAACGTTGGAGCCGTCGGCGGCGCCTGCGTCGTCATGGACGCATCGCTGTCACCCAAGGCCACCGCCTTGCTGTTGCGTTAGCCGTTATTCGGCCCCACGCTATCATTGGGTGCGTTCCATATGGGACGCACCCTTTTGCGTGTTCGGGCGCGATGCCGAGCCAGAAGCGAGGGATCTGGCGCAGCAGACGAGTATGGGCGCTTCCGCACGATGAACCTCGTGTGGAAGCGCCCTTGATATCTCGGTGCCCCTGGCCGGAATCGAACCGACGGCCTACCCTTTAGGAGAGGGTCGCTCTATCCTACTGAGCTACAGAGGCTGGGCGTGAAAACACCATCAAGACTATCCTACTAGGAACTTGCCGGGGGAATCACACGGCCGCGTCAGGAGCTCTGGTCGCGGATCTCGGCCATTTTACGTCTCAGTGAACGGTTGGCCCTGGACAAGCCGAGCCCCAGGATCAGCCCGGCGGTTATGAACAGCAGCGCCCACCGAATAGTGGTGAGGATCGACGCGAGCATGACGGCTCCGGCAGTCACCTCATCGGCGGAGAACAAGGCATCGATGGCGAAATTCTCCACTATATCGGCCACGGCGAAGCCCAGCGGGGCGCACCAAGCCAGCAGTCGGGTCTGGCGGCGCGGAATCCAACGGATGAATAACAGCATGCTCATCGCGGCGGTGAACAGGGGGAATAGTATGCCTGCGGTTTTGTGAACATAGTTCAGCTTTGCTGAGGTCAGACATCTGGCTCAACGCCATCCCGTGGAGATAGATAAACAGAAAAAGACTGATGACCAATCCGGCAGAGATCAGCAGCATGGGATTGGATTTGTTCTCGTGGGAAGTGCTTTGAACGTTATGTTTGTTCAGCTTCCGGTCCAAAACCTCACCCTGCTGCTCGACGAACTGGGAGGGTTTGCGGTATTCCTTGGACTTCCTGACCTTCTTTGCCATACCTTCCATTATGCCCGGTAGGCTGTGTCCCGGTTCGCTCGACCGGCATCCCGATACTGTCCAATGCGCCACGTAGACTGGCTACACCATGGATTTCCTTTTTGATGACTTCGCTCCTGAACCCACACCTCAGGCTTTGCCAACCGCGGACGAACTTCTTGTAGGCATGAACCCGCAGCAGGAAGAGGCCGTGCGCTACGCAGGAGGCCCGCTGCTGATCATCGCCGGTGCCGGCTCGGGCAAGACCCGCGTTTTGACCCATCGCATCGCGTATCTGTTGGCCACGGGGCGCTCCCGGCCGCACGAAATCCTGGCCATTACCTTTACCAACAAGGCCGCGGCCGAAATGCGCGAACGTGCCGCCGAGCTCATTGGCGAGGACCAAGCGAAAAAGATGTGGATCTCCACGTTCCACTCGTCGTGCGTGCGCATCCTCCGCCGCGAGGCCGCCACCATCGGCTTGAAGTCGAACTTCTCGATCTACGACTCGGCAGACTCGCTGCGCCTGATCACCCTTGTTTCCAAGGGATTGGACATTGATCCGAAGCGCTTCACTCCCAAGGCCATCGCGCACAAGATCTCCTCGCTCAAGAACGAACTGATTGACGACGAGGACTACTCGGCGACCATCAACACGAATGATCCGTTCGCCCGGGCCGTTTCCGAGGTCTACCGTGGGTACACCCAGCGGTTGCGCGCAGCCAATGCGCTGGACTTCGACGACCTGATCGGCCAGGTCGTGTACATGTTCCGGGCGTTCCCGGCGGTGGCGGACAACTACCGCCGCCGGTTCCGCCATGTGCTGATCGACGAATACCAGGATACGAACCACGCCCAGTACTCGCTGGTTCGCGAACTCACCGGCCCCGACGGAAAGACCCCTCCGGGAGAACTGACCGTGGTCGGCGACTCCGACCAGTCCATCTACGCCTTCCGCGGCGCCGATATCCGGAACATCATCGAATTCGAGAAGGACTACCCGAACGCGGCGACGATCAAGCTGGAGCAGAACTACCGTTCCACGCAAAACATCCTGACCGCTGCCAACGAGGTTATCAAGCTCAACCCGGACCGCAATGACAAGCGGCTGTGGACCGCCAGCGGCGACGGCGAACAGATCGTGGGCTACGTGGGGGAGTCGGAGTCCGACGAGGCCCGGTGGATCGCCGAGGAGATCCTGCGGCTGAATGACGACGAAGATGTGCGTCCCGGCGACATAGCCATCTTCTATCGCACCAATGCCCAGTCGCGCGCGCTCGAAGAGCAGCTGATGCGCGTCGACCTGAAATACCGGGTGGTCGGTGGGACCCGGTTCTACGACCGCAAGGAAATCAAGGACGCATTGGCCTACCTGCGCGCCCTGGTGAATCCGGAGGACGACATCAATGTCCGGCGCATCCTCAATGAACCCAAGCGCGGCATCGGGGATCGTGCAGAGGGTGCGGTCGCCGCGTTGGCAGAACGCGAGCGCATCTCCTTCATGGAGGCGCTGCGCCGCTCGGACGAGGCTCCGGGTCTGGGTACCCGCGGCATCAAGATGACTGCGGCATTCGTGGCGCTCATGGACGACCTCCAGACGGTGGCCGAAGGCTCGGGCCCGGCCGAGGCGCTGGAGGCAGTGCTGGAACAGACCGGGTACTTGGAGACCCTTCGGTCCTCCAGCGACCCGCAGGACGAGTCCAGGGTCGAGAACCTCGCAGAATTGGTCGCCGTGGTACGCGACTACGTGAACGACGAACCCGAGGGCGGTCTGGCCGGCTTCCTGGAGCGGGTCGCGCTGGTGGCCGACGCGGACCAGATCCCCGAAGCCCCGAGCGACGAGGAGGGCGCCGCCATGGCGGCGCGCGAAGGCATGGTGACGTTGATGACCCTGCATACGGCCAAGGGGCTGGAATTCCCCGTGGTGTTCCTGACCGGCATGGAGCACGGCGTCTTCCCTCATCAGCGATCCATGACCGATGAAAAGGAACTGGCCGAAGAGCGACGCCTGGCATATGTCGGGCTGACCCGTGCCCGCGAGCGTCTCTACCTGACGCGCGCCGAGCAGCGCAGCCTCTGGGGGCAGGCGCAGTACAACCCGGCCAGCCAATTCCTGGAAGAGGTCCCAGCCCAGCTGATCGACTGGAAACGCGAGGGATCCTCCTTCGGCTCGGGGCTGTCCTTCGGGTCGGGAGCGGTCAACTTCGCCACGAGCCGCTACGAGCGAGGCAGCCACTGGGGGTCGGGTTCGTCGATGGCGAACACCCCGGCCCGCGGGCACAACGCCGCGCCAGTTTCAAAGCAGCGCGTGGTCCAGAACAAGGAAATCGTCATCCCGGAGGTCGGGCAGTCGGTCAAGCATTCGAGTTTTGGCTTGGGTACTGTCATCGCGTTGGAGGGCGCCGGGGATAAAACCGTGGCGAAAGTCCAATTTCCGGACTCCGAGAAACGGCTCCTGCTTCGTTACGCTCCCCTCGAAATCGTCGAATAGTCAATCCAATATGCCTGTTGGCTTGGTCACAGTGATAACCAATCGTTGAATCCTGCGGAAGCTCTACAACTTGTAAAAGTGGGCAGATCGGGCAACTAAGGATAGTCTGAGAAATGCGCACGGCCTATGGCGCCATTTCGGCGCTTATTTGGTTGCGGTGCGCTCTCTTTGGGTACGGCACGGACGCAGGTCCGTCGAAGGACACAAACCCGTGGACCTGTATGAGTACCAGGCGCGCGATCTATTCGAGGCACACGGCGTTCCCGTGCTTGCCGGTATCGTCGCTTACACCCCTGAAGAAGCCAAAGCCGCAGCTGAGAAAATCGGCGGCGTCGTAGTCGTTAAGGCTCAGGTCAAGGTCGGCGGCCGCGGCAAGGCTGGCGGCGTTAAGGTTGCCAAGACCGCAGACGAGGCTTTCGAGCACGCATCGAACATTCTCGGTATGGACATCAAGGGCCACACCGTGAACAAGGTCATGATCGCACAGGGTGCGGACATCGCCGAGGAATTCTACTTCTCCGTGCTGCTGGACCGTGCAAACCGCAACTACTTGGCCATGTGCTCCGTAGAGGGCGGCATGGAGATCGAGCAGCTGGCCGAGGAGCGCCCGGAGGCGCTGGCTCGCGTTGCCGTTGATCCGCTGGTCGGCATCGACGCCGAAAAGGCCGCCGAGATCGTCGCAGCCGCCGGTTTCGCCGAGGAGCTGCGTGGCAAGGTCGAAGAGACCCTGCAGAAGCTGTGGGTCGTCTTCAAGGAAGAGGATGCAACCCTCGTTGAGGTCAACCCGCTGGTGAAGACCGGCGCAGGCGACATCGTCGCACTGGACGGCAAGGTCTCCCTGGACGACAACGCTTCCGAGGTCCGCCACCCGGCTCACGAAGAGCTCGAGGACAAGGGCGCAGCCGATCCGCTGGAGGCCAAGGCCAAGGCCGCGGGCCTGAACTACGTCAAGCTGGACGGCGAAGTGGGCATCATCGGCAACGGTGCAGGCCTGGTCATGTCGACCCTGGACGTTGTCGCCTACGCTGGCGAGAACCACGGCGGCGTGAAGCCGGCGAACTTCCTGGACATCGGCGGCGGCGCCTCGGCTGAGGTCATGGCTTCGGGCCTGGACGTCATCCTGAACGACCCGCAGGTCAAGTCCGTGTTCGTCAACGTCTTCGGCGGCATCACCGCATGCGACGCCGTGGCAAACGGCATCGTCGGCGCGCTGAACACCCTGGGTGACGCAGCGAACAAGCCGCTGGTCGTCCGCCTGGACGGCAACAACGTTGAAGAAGGCCGCGCCATCCTGGCCGAAGCCAACCACCCACTGGTGACCCTGGCAGCAACCATGGACGAGGGCGCCGACAAGGCCGCCGAGCTCGCCAACGCAGCGAAGTAAGAGGGATTAGCGAACAATGAGCATTTACCTGAACAAGGACTCCAAGGTCATCGTCCAGGGCATCACCGGCGGCGAAGGCACCAAGCACACCGCCCTGATGCTGAAGGCTGGCACGAACATCGTGGGCGGCGTGAACGCCCGCAAGGCCGGCACCACCGTGACCCACGGCGAGCAGGAAATCAAGGTGTACGGCACCGTGGCCGAGGCCAAGGCCGAGACCGGCGCAGACGTCTCGATCGTCTTCGTTCCGCCGAAGTTCACCAAGGACGCCGTCGTCGAGGCCATCGAAGCCGAGGTCGGCCTCGTTGTGGTCATCACCGAAGGCGTGCCGGTCCAGGACTCCGCCGAATTCTGGGCCCTGGCCCAGTCGAAGGTCGATGCCGACGGCAACCAGATCACCCGCATCATCGGCCCTAACTGCCCGGGCATCATCACCCCTGGCGAGGCGCTGGTCGGCATCACCCCGAACAACATCACCGGCAAGGGCCCGATCGGCTTGGTCTCCAAGTCCGGCACCCTGACCTACCAGATGATGTTCGAACTGCGCGACCTGGGCTTCTCCACCGCCATCGGCATCGGCGGCGACCCGGTCATCGGCACCACCCACATCGACGCCCTGGCTGCGTTCGAGGCGGATCCGGAGACCAAGGCCATCGTCATGATCGGCGAGATCGGCGGCGACGCCGAGGAGCGCGCAGCCGAGTACATCAAGGCGAACGTCACCAAGCCTGTTGTGGGCTACGTGGCAGGCTTCACCGCCCCTGAGGGCAAGACCATGGGCCACGCGGGCGCCATCGTTTCCGGCTCGGCTGGCACCGCCCAGGCCAAGAAGGAAGCACTGGAAGCTGCCGGCGTGAAGGTGGGCAAGACTCCTTCGGAGACCGCCGTGCTGCTGCGCGAAGTTTTCGCAGCCCTCTAAACGAGGTTTCAAACCCGGTGTGACCGGGTGGGAGCGCAATGGCCGCCTGTGCCACGGGATTACCGTGGCGCGGGCGGCCATTTTTCGTCTCCACGGCGTTGTGGCTACGAATCAGAAGATTTGGGAAACAGCCCCAAGCCGGCTCTGGGATGCTGGCCCGGGGTATTGCAGTGCTCGGGGCGCCTAGCCCCGCAGGCCGGTTGCGGCCTCGGTGTCCACCCTCAGGAACGAGGATCCAATGACCGCGAAGGCTCCCGGAATCAACAGCATCCGGTGCTTCGGGTTATAGAAGATCTCATCCAGCGGAGAAGCGAGGACTTTCCGGATTTTTTCCAGAAGCCGGTCGTTCTCCAAGAGCAGGCGCTCCTGCTCGGTTTCAATCACCACACGATCTGCTTCCGTCGTCACCGAAGCGTTCATCCAGTCATCTTTCGGTGTACTCAGAGTCTCCGATTTGATCAGGGACACGGTTATGACCGCCTTCATCTTGCGCTGCCCCCTGGAGAAGACCTCCACGGGGGTGCCCGACTCGTGCGTCCGGTGTGGCGTAACGCACATGAGGTGGCATATTGAATATATCGTGTCTTGCTGGTAAGCGCCTGCTAAACCACGAAGAGTTAATCAACCTGTTACTCGAGCAGTCCCCGGATGTCCTGCGCGGTCAGCGCCTTGGAGAAGCCGTCGGCCTCGTCCATGACGGTGTTGATCAGCTTCCGCTTGGAATCCTGCAGGGCCACGACCTTCTCTTCGATGGTTCCCTTGGAGATCATGCGGTAGACCATCACCTGGCGCGTCTGGCCGATGCGGTGGGTGCGGTCGATCGCCTGGGCCTCCACCGCGGGGTTCCACCACGGGTCAAGCAGGAAGCAGTAGTCCGCCTCGGTCAGGTTCAGCCCGAAGCCGCCGGCCTTCAGCGAAATCAGGAACAACGGGGCCTCGCCCTCCTTGAACTGCTGGATGACCTCCGCGCGGTTGCGGGTGCTGCCGTCAAGGTAGACGAACTTGATTCCGCGCGCGGTCAGCTTCTCGGCCAGCACCTTCAAATACGAGGTGAACTGGCTGAACACCAGCGCTCGGTGCCCTTCGTTGAGCACATCGTCGAGTTGGTCGAAGAGCGCTTCGAGCTTGGAGCCGGGTATCCCCGCCAGTTCCGGATCGACCAGCGAAGGCTCCAGCGCGAGCATGCGCAGGTGCGTGAGCGACTGGAAGATGGTGAAGCGGTTCTTGTCCAGGTCCTCGACCAGGTGCAGGATCTTCTGGCGTTCGCGGTTCAGGTGCGTGTCGTAGACGTGCTGGTGCTCGTCGGACAGGCGCACCAGCACCTGCTGCTCCTGCTTGGCCGGCAGGTCCAGCACCACGGATTCCTTGGTGCGGCGCAGCATGAACGGCTTCACGCGGCGCTGCAGCAGGGCCAGCGTCTCCTTGTCGCCCAGCACCTCGATGGGGCGGGCGAACTGGCGGTTGAATCGGCTGATGTTCACGAACAGCGACGGGGAGGTCAGCGACAGCAGCGCGCCGAGCTCGGAGAGGTTGTTCTCCATCGGGGTGCCGGTCACCGCCAGCTTGAAGTTGGTCTGCAGGTTCACCGCGGTGCGGTGGGCCTTGGTTGAACGGTTCTTCACGAACTGGGCCTCGTCAAGGATCAGCCCGGCGAAGCGCTGGGATTCGTAGATCTCGTCGTTCAGGCGCAGCAGCGTATAGGTCGTGAGCACCACGTCGTAGCCCTCTGCCAGCTCACGCAGCTGCCGGGCGTCGCCCAGCGTGGAATCGATGCTGATGACCCGCAGGCTCGGCGCGAAGCGGCGGACCTCCATTTCCCAGTTGGAGACCACGGAGCTCGGGGCGACGACCAGGAATGGTGCGCGCACCCGCTGGGCCGGCGGCAATTCGGCGCAGGCCTCGGGGTCTTCCCACAGCTTGTGGGCGTGCAGCACCAGGGCGATGGTCTGCAGGGTCTTGCCCAGGCCCATGTCATCGGCCAGGATGCCGCCGAAGCCGCCCTGGTAGAGGCGGGCCAGCCAGCGGAAGCCGTCGACCTGGTAGGGGCGCAAGGTGGCCTGCAGGGTGTCCGGCACGGCGGCCTGACCGCCTTCGGCGACCCGCAGCAGCGAGCGCATGCGGCCGATGAACAGGTCCGCCCCGTCAATGCCCTCGGCCAGCTCGTCCAGTTCCTCGAACAGCGAGATCTGGAATACCGAGAGCTTCAGGTCGGCGTCCTTCGGCTTGTCGTTCAGCGACTGGGCCTCGTCCACCAGCTCCTTGAGCTTGGCGAAGATCGGCTGGTCCAGGGAGAACCAGGAATTGTCCGGCAGCTTCAGTTTCATGGCGCCGTTGGTCATGGCCTTCACGATGTCAGCGAACGGCACCTCGTGGGAGCCGACGGAGATCAGCAGGCCCAAGTCCAGCCAGTCGTTGCGTTCGTGGTCCACGGCGTTGATCTTGAGCTTGGGCAGCTCGCGCAGCTGGCGGTACACCGGACGCGGCCCGGTTTCCTCCAGCTTGAGCGTGTTCAGCGCCTCCAGGGCGGGGACCAGCTCGGAAACGAAGGTGATCATCTGCTCGCCCGAGTAGAACTTGGGGGACAAGTCCGGGTTGCCGGCGCCCATGACCCGTTCGAAGACCTCGTTGACCGCTGCACGCAGGAAGCCCTCGGCCTGGGCGTCGTGGGGCTTGTGCTCGTCGTCCACCCCCGGGTAGCTGATGGAGAAGTCCAGGGTCGCCGATTCCTTGGAACCCTCCGCGGTCTGCTCCACCTTGTAGTCGACCTTGGCGCGGACGAACGGCGGCTTCAGCTCGGGGAAGACCAGGGCCTCGGAGGTGCTGCGCACGCCGAAGGTCCGGGCCATGCGCGGGTACTCCGTATCGAAGAACAACTGGTGGTCCTCCGCCGGCACCTGGAGGCGCTGGTGCGAGTCGTACCAGTTCAGCTGCTTGTCGGAGAGGCGGTCCAGGCTCGGGGCGATCAGGATCTGCTCCGGGTCGTCGAGCTGGATGTAGAATCCGTGGTTGCCGATGGTTCCGGCAGGGCTGTAGTCCTCCAGCGCCAGGTCCTGGCCCGCGGTGTGCAGCACGCCGTGCACCTGCAGGTTATCCCGCTCGTCGAGTCCTGCGACCAGTTCGGTCCATGACTGCCCGGCGACCAGGACCGACAGGTCGTTGCGGGTGCCGATCAGCTCGATGCCCAGCTCGTGGGCTTCGTCCAGCAACGGCCAGAGCAGGTTCGAGGAGTACTCGTCCAGGAACAGCCAGTCTTCGTCGGTCTTGAAATTCGTTTGGGTGTTGCTGCGGGACATCGCCGCGAACCGGCAGAACCAGTGGTGCTGCGCGCGCAGCAGGTTCCAGCCGAAGGTCTTGAAGCCGATGGTGGTCCAGCGCAGCTGGCCGCGGACCCAGCGTCCTTCGGAATTGCGCACCATGGGGCGCACGCCCAGGCGGAAGCGGCGGTTGCGGTGGGTGGCATGCGGGAGCTTGCTGACCGGCAGCCATTGCTGCTGCTGGGTGGTGTTCTTCGCGTCGAAGAGCAGGAACTGCAGCGCCATCGGCACCACCGGGTCGTGGGGGGAGCCGACCAGACCGTCGCTGGGGAGCGGCTCGCGTTCGGCGTACCAGGTGTCGGCCTGCTTGGACCAGGTGGTGACAACCTTCTCTTCCAGCTTGGTCGCCGCCTTGGCCAGCCCGGAGAGCTTGTTGGAGGTCAGCACCAGGGCGGCGATGTGCGGGCAGATGCCCCGGGTGTCGCAGCTGCATTCGCCCGAGTCGATTTCCCATCCGGAGGCGCCGCGGCGCAGCTGGATCATGGGAGAAAAGTCCTCGCCGCCGGCGAACACGGTGCCTTCGATCTGCCCCGATGACTCCTCGAATTCAACATCGACCACGGCATTGGCTTCGTCGGCGAGTTTCTTGCCGTGGAAGAAGGGAACGTTGCCCAGGAACGCCAGCAGATGCCGTGCGTCGATGGTCGGTGGAACAGCATTAGTCATCCGCTTATCGTTTCACGTTCTGGCCCGTCGTGAAAGTTGAGAGCCCCCTACTGTGAATAATCCCTAACTGTCACGTAGCGTGGAGCCATGTCCCAAGTCTGGCCGTATCTTCCGGCGCGAGCCGTGAACATCACTTCACTGGCAGAATTTGACAGGTTGGCGGCCGAAGCGCTGGGCTTCCAGCGCTCCCGCGGCCGCAGCTGGCGTGTGCACCGGGTGGATCTGCGCGAACGCGATACGGTGCTCGCGGCGCTGGACCTGGCCGAGGCGCTGTTCATCGACTGCCAGTTCAGCGAGGCCGGCCGCGCCCTGGTGCAGCGCACCGGCGGCCTGTGCATGGACTCGGGCGAGCAGCTGCCCTTCCGCACCAGCGGCCGAGGCCTGTACACCCCCGAGGAGCTGTACGAGGGAATCCGAAGCCAGACCTATGACCACGTGCCCGACGCGTTGATCTACACCTATTCGCAGCAGCACGGCCCGCGCCGGTCGCTCACCGACGACCAGGCGATGGCTGCAACGCTGCACGACCACCATGTGGGGCAGGCATTGATCGCCGAGGTCTACGACGGCGCCTTCAAGGACACCCCGATCATCGGGGTCATGGGCGGGCATGCACTGAGCCGCGACACCGAACGGTATGCGCAGGCGCTGGACCTGGGGGCGCAGCTGACCCGCGCCGGATACGCGGTGGCCACCGGCGGGGGACCGGGAGCCATGGAAGCGGCGAACGCCGGGGCGTGGCTGGCCGACTACGGGCCGGCGGAGGTCTCCACGGCCCTGCAGATGCTGGCCGCCGAGCCGGATGCGATCCGCCGGCGCACCGGCTGGGCGCGCACCGCGCTCGCCGTCAAGGCCCGCTTCCCCTCGGAACGCACGTCGCTGGGGGTGCCGACCTGGTTCTTCGGGCACGAGCCGCCGAACTTGTTCGCCACGCACATCGCCAAGTTCTTCGCCAATTCGACCCGCGAAGCGCTGCTGCTGGAGCAGTCCAACGGCGGGATCGTGGTGCTGCCTGGATCCGCGGGCACGGTGCAGGAGATCTTCCAGGACGCCTGCGAGAACTACTACGCCACCGGGGCCAGGGTGGTGCCGCTGGTGCTGGTCGGCCGCGAGCACTGGACCCGCACCTTGCCGGCCTGGCAGCTGCTCAAGGCGCTGGCCGCCGAGCAGACCATGGAGGACAAGATCGCGCTGGTCGATTCGGTGGACGAGGCAGTGGAATTCATCGGCGGCATGCAGTCGCTGCGCCGGCGCACCAGGTTTTGAGAACGGAAGCGGCCGCCTCCTGATGGATCAGGCGACGGCCGGGGGACTGGCTGACGGGGCCAGCGGGGCTCAGGCGACGTTGGTGCCGAACAGCAGGCCCAGGCAGTAGGTGACGGCGGCGGCGCCCCAGCCGATGGCCAGCTGGCGCAGGCCGCGCTTCATCGGCGAAGCCCCGGACAACAGCCCGACGATGCCGCCGGTGATCATCAGCGCGGCGCCGACCAGCAGCACCGAGGTGATGATCGCGGCCAGGCCCGACATGCCGAAGATGTACGGCAGGATCGGAATGACCGCGCCGGAGGCGAACAGGCAGAAGGAAGTCGCCGCGGCGCCGGTGGCCGAGCCCAGTTCCTCGTGCTCGTTCTCCAGTTCTTCGGCCCGGGCTTCCGGGTTCAGCGAGAAGGACGGGTTGCAGTCGCAGGTGAACAGGCCCATGCGTTCGGCGGCGCGGTGCTCGGCGTCCTCGTCGGTCATGCCGCGGGCCTTGTAGATGAGCACCAGTTCGTTGGCGTCCAGATCCAGGTCCGGAGCGGCGGTCAGGGTCACCTGGGTGGGGCGCGAGGCGGTGAGCAGCTCGCGCTGGGAGCGCACCGAGACGTATTCGCCCGCGGCCATGGACAGCGCGCCGGCCAGCAGGCCGGCAATGCCGGAGAACAGCACCAGCCCGGAGGAAACGCCGGTCGCACCGATGCCCATAACCAGGGCCAGGTTGGAAACCAGGCCGTCGTTGGCGCCGAAGACTGCGGCGCGGAAGTTGCCCGACAGCCGCGCGCGGCCGGCGGTGGCCAGGGCGCGGACGACTTCCTCATGGACCTGCTCGTCGGCGGCCATCTGCGGGGAGGCATCGGCATCGGTCGCATAGGGGGTGCTGCTTTCGGCCCGCTGGGCCAGCGCCAGCACAAACACCGAGCCGAAGCTCAGCGCCAGGAAACGCAGGAAGCTGCGGCGCAGCGAGGGCCGTACCGGGCGGGCATGCTCGCCGAGCTTGGTGCGCCAGTATTCCTCGTGGCGTTCCTCGGCCGCGGCCAGGCCCAGCAGGATCTGCTTTTCCTGTCCGGTCTTCCTTCGGGCCAGCGCGCGGTAGATCGCGCCTTCGGCGACCTCGTCCGCAACGTACTTGCGCCAGCGGCGGATCTGGGCGGGGGTGGGCTGCGTCGCGGGGTGTTGCGGCATCACGAGGATGACTCTCCTACGGCTTGGGATTTCTCAACGAAACCCGGGGTTCTGTTCAGCCTCTCACTCTAGCCAGTGCGATGGTGCCGGGGAATTTGGCAAGCCTAAAAGCGCACCTGCGCCCGTCCGGCTGTCCGGCGGCCGCCACGAACACCACCAGCTCCCCAGCCCGGGGATCGAACACCGGGCGCCGGGAGGAGCGGGAGACCAGCCGTTCAAGATGCGCGGGATCGGCGATATAGCGGGTGTGCCAGCGGCCCTGCACCGTGAACTGCACCTGGCCGGTTTGCAGATCGATAATGGGGAGGACGGAAAATGCCATGGCAGGGACAACTCTCGCTGAGCTCTTGCCCGTGCATCGGTTGATGCCCGGACCGCTTCTTCATCCGAACCACCCATGAACCTGGGGTTGGTGCGCGGCCAGTCGGAGCTTGGCGCCGCGTCTCGTGAAGCAACACTGTCGATGCTACCTTCGCGCGATTAAGCAGTGAAGTTCCGTTCCGTAATATGACCGCCGGGCAACGCCCTAGCCGCTGCCGCGCTTCGAGTCGGCGGCCTGCTGCAGCCGGTCCCGCTGCTCCTGCCATTGCCGGGCCGTGTAGTCCGGCAGGTTCGGGGCTTCGGGGCGCAGCCCGACCTGCCCGTCCAGCAGTTCGCGCACGATGTCCAGATGGCCTGCATGGCGCGAGGTCTCGGCGATCATGTGCACCATCAGGCGCTCAAGGGTGGTCTGCCGGTGGCGGACCCACCAGGGGACTTCGGCCGGGGAAGCGAGCTCGAGCTCGTCGAATCCTGCGTCGGCGAACTCGATGGCCCGCTGGTAGAGGTCGATGACCTGCTGTGCGGAGAAATCTGCCGGAGGGATGAAATCCGCCTGCGGGTCATCGAGCTCCAACAGCTTCCGCGCGTAGGGGTCGTCTACCGGCCGGTTGAGGCACAACCCGAAATAGCCGTACTCGGTGATGGCCAGGTGGTGCACGACCCCCAGGATGTGGGTGCCGGTGCCGGTCATGGGCCGGCGGGCCAGTTCCTCGCTGAGCTGCCCGCTTTTGAAGATCACCGCCTGGCGCGCATCGTTCAGGTATTCCCGCAGCCGGGCGGCGGTGCTGTTCGGGGTGGAGTCCATGGATCGAGTGTAGGCGCGGGCCCCGGCCGGCGGATACCGGATCCAGCCAACGGGAAGCCTGCCCGAAAGGTGTCATAATCTTCAGTTCAGGCTGGACAGATGTTGCGTATTGGTAAACTGGGGCGCGCAACGGCCGGCAGGAGAATACGCCCGCGGTCGCTGCCCATCCTCCGAGAGAACAGGTTCAGGTGCCCCACTGATGAAAGCTCTGCCCGTTGAACCCTCAGGCTCATCAATCAACATCGGTGCACGACTGCGCGGCATCCGCCAGCAGCAGCGCATGACGATCGACCAGGTCGCCGAGCTGTCCGGGCTGACCAAGGGTTTTCTTTCCCGCGTCGAACGGGATTTGACCAGCCCGTCGGTCTCCACGCTGCTCAAGCTCTGCGAGGTGCTGGGTATCGAGGTCGGAACCCTGTTCGAGGTCCCCGACACCACCTTGGTGCGCCTGGGCGAGGCGCCGAGGATTTCGCTGGGCGGCTCGGGGATCACCGAGCAGCTGGTCACCCCGCGGGGCGAAAAGCGCGTCCAGGTCATCCGCGCCGAGGTGGAACCGCGCGGCAGGGGAGAGGCTGAGCTGTATTCGGTGGACTGCGAACTCGAAGTGCTGCACGTGGCCTCCGGGGTGTTCACGCTGGTGCTTCCCGAGCAGCGGGTCGAGCTCGCCGCGGGGGACACCATGACGTTCCCGGGGCGCGAACCGCACAGCTGGGAAAACCCCGGGGACGAACCCGCCGTGGTGCTCTGGACCCTGATTCTCTGAGCAGCGGCCGCCCGGGCGGTGCGCGCCGGGAGGAGGGCCCGCGTTCACGTCTGGCCAATGCACCGCGTATTCTTGGAATAGTGCCTGTCAACGCAGGCGGGCTAGTGAAAACGGGAAGGAGCGCAATGGCGACTGGTAAATCCACCGGAAGCTCGGAGACCACGCCGCACGAATTGCGCTCCATCAGCTGGTGGGCTTCGGCCTTGGCCGGCATCCTGGTCGGCTCGACCCTGGCGTGGCTGCGAACCCAGCGCAACTTCTTTTTCCTCGGCGCCGCCATCCTCGCGGTCGTCATCATCGTGCTGACCGTGCGCACGGTCCGCCGCCGGGCGCGGCACCCGCAGATGATGGAAGCAAAGACCTCCTGGGCCTACAACATCTGGGCGCTGGTCCTGATCATCTTGGCCGGGCCGGTGCAGCTGGTCTACGTTCCCGACGACATCAGCGAGCTGACCATCAAGTCGCTCATCCTTTCGGTGGGTTTCTGCCTGGGAATTCACGAAGTCGACCGGGCGCTGGTCAAGGGCGCCGGATCCAAGCAAAAGGCCTAATCAGAGGTTCGTCGCCGGCTAGCCGCCCAGATTCTTTTTAGATCTTTCGACCTCCACTTTGGTTCTTTTATCCAAAGAATTCTCCCCACCTCTTTCGTAGTGTGATCCACATCATCATCTTGAAAGGGGTTGGCATGACGCGAGCAGCGGCGAACCAACAAGGCACTGAGCAGGGACTCAAAAAGGTTCTCGGCAAGTGGGATGCATTGGCCATCGGCGTTGGAGCCATGATCGGCTTCGGCTGGGTAGTGCTCACCGGTGACTGGATCACCACCGCCGGCCCGATCGGCGCCTCGCTGGCCATGCTGGTCGGCGGCGGCATCATGGCCGTGGTCGGCCTGACCTACGCCGAGCTCGTGGCGGCAATGCCCAAGGCCGGCGGCGAGCACAACTACCTGCTGCGCGCCATGGGAGCCCGCTGGTCCTTCGCCGGATCCTGGGCCATCGTCGGCGGCTACATCACCATCGTCGCCTTCGAGGCGGTCGCGCTGCCCAAATCGGTGCAGTACATCTTCCCCAACCTCTCGCAGATCAAGCTCTGGGACATCGCCGGCTCCGAGGTCTACCTGACCTGGGCCTTGGTGGGCGTGCTGGGTGCCGTGGTGATCACCTGGATCAATATCCGCGGCATCAAGACCGCCGGCGTGGTGCAGACCTTCGTGGTGATCTTCCTGTTCATCATCGGCGCAATGCTGCTCACCGGGTCCTTCGCCGGCGGCGAAACCCGCAACATGGAACCGTTCTTCGAGAACGGGCTGGCCGGATTCTTCGGCGTCATGATCGTTGTTCCGTTCATGTTCGTCGGCTTCGACGTCATCCCGCAGTCCGCCGAGGAATGCGACATCCCGCCGCGCAAGATCGGCAAGTACGTGATCATCTCCGTGCTGATCGCCACCGCCTGGTACGTCATGGTGGTGCTGGCAACCTCCTCCGGCCTGGGCCCGGCCGCGCTCGCCGGTTCCGATCTGGCCACCGCCGACGCCATGGGCGCGCTGTTCAACTCCGAGGTCATGGCCAAGATCCTGATCGCCGGCGGCATCGCGGGCATCCTGACCTCCTGGAACTCGCTGCTGATGGGCGCCTCGCGGCTGATGTACGCGATGGCCCAGTCCGGGATGCTGCCGCGCTGGTTCGCCCAGCTGCATCCGAAGTACCGCACCCCGCATCATGCGCTGCTGTTCATCGGCGGGCTGTCGATCCTGGCGCCGTTCTTCGGCACCGCGATGCTGGGCTGGCTGGTCGACTCCGGCTCGCCGTCCATCGTGATGGCCTACCTGCTGGTCGGCGTAGCCTTCCTGATCCTGCGCCGCCGCGAACCGCAGATGCCGCGCCCGCTGCGCATCGGCGGCAAGGGCAACTTCGGCCAGGTCATCGGCGTCCTGTCGGTGCTCTTCTGCGCCGGCCTGATCTCCCTGTACCTGCCGGGCATGCCGGCGGCGATCACCTGGCAGCCGTGGGCGCTGTTCGGAGCCTGGTGGCTGCTGGGAATGTTCTTCCTGTTCCGGGTGCCCCGCGGGGTCCAGCCCGGTGAGCATGCAGAGGAAGAGCTGCTGCACCTGATCAGCATCCGCCAGCAATCCAAGCTGGGTGCCGTCGGGCCCGACGACGTGGCCGCGACCTCCCGCCGGGGCCGCCGCCGGCAGGCGACCAACGCGAAACGCTAGAAACCAACAGGCAAGCCCCGACCGCAAGGTCGGGGCTTGCCTGCGTCCCGGGGCCCGGCGGCCGGCCTATCCCTGGTTGCGGCGCAGGGCAAGCCAGAGCGAGGCCGAGACGTCCGGGTCGTCCAGATCGATGCCCAGCAGGTCCCCGGCCACGGTGATGCGGTGGCGCAGCGAATTGCGGTGGATGCCCAGCGCCCGCGAGGCATCTTCCCAATGCCCGCGATGCCGCAGGTACTGGGTGACGGCCGAAAGCAGATCGGCCCGGGTGTACGCTGCCAGCGCCTCCACCCAGGTCTGCGCGCTGGCATCGAAGTCCGCCCCGGCATCGGACAGCTCCCCGGCCGGGGCCCCGGACAGGTTCTGGCGCAGCGCCGGAAGGTTGGCCGGCAGCTCGGCCAGCGTGAGCGGGGCCGAGAGCACCGCGCGCAGGTTCCGGGCGGTGTCCCCGGCGCTGGGCTCCGGGTCCTGCCCCGGAGCGGCGGCGGAGGTCTTGCCCAGCTGCGCCTCGTCCAGCAGCAGGTAGAGCACCCCGTCGTCCGTGAAGCGCAGCTGGCAGCGTGCGGCCGCCTCGGCCACCGGCGGCAACGCGGCGCCTGCTGGCAGCGCGCCCAGCGCCTGGATCACGGTGCGGACCTCGGTCTCCCCATCCAGGGACAGCGCCAAAACCCTGACGCGGGAGGGAAGCTCGTCCATTCCGGCTTCCTCCGCGACCAGCCGGGCGGATTCCGGCTGCCCGTGCAGCAACAGCTTGGCGGTGGCTCCGCCCAGGGCCGCATTCGTGCTGACCATCAGCTCGCGCTGGCGGGCGCGCAGCGACAGCAGCATGCACACCGTCATGATGATCTGCCGGTCGGCCTTGGTCAGCGTGCGCCCGGAGCCGACGCCGAGGAATCCGTGGATCCGGGTCCCGGCCAAGATCGGGTACAGCACCACGGCCTGGCCGTTGATCCCGAAGGTGGACGCCGAGGGCATGCCGGTGCGCGGGAAGCGCAGCGACTCCTGGCGCAGCATCGGCACGAAACCCTGGGCGGAGGCCGGGTAGACCGTGGCCGGCTGCGGGTCGTCCGGGAGGAAGGCGGCCCAGCCGCCCAGCGCCTGCGCCAGCCCGCGCACCACCGCGTTGATGGCATCGGAGCGGATCGCCGCCCGCGCCAGCGCGGTCTGGGTGCCCAGCGAGCTCATCAGGTTCACCGTGTCGTCCCTGGCCGACAGCCGCCAATAGGCCCGCGACACGCTTTGGAAGGGCGCCCCGTCCGGGACGATGCCCAGTTCCACCCCGGTCTGCCGGCAGGCATCGATCACATGCTGCGGAACCTCATCCAGCCACGGGCCGAGCCCCAGGCCCAGCGCCCGGACTTCCTTGTCCCGCAGCCGCTGCATGTAGGCCAGCGAAGCGGTGGCCGAATGGCCGAAGGGCATGCCGGTGGTCAGCAGCAGTTCGCCGCCCTCAAGATAGGTGGTGGGATCCTCCAGCTCGGAAATGTGCACACCGGTGACCGGTGAGGCGCTGAAAGTGGGCGAATCGGCGGGGAAGAACTCGTCGCCAAGCTCAGCCCCCAACTGCAACAGAGTGATCATGGGTAAATTATCCAATCTTTAACTGCTCTTTGGACGTAAGAACTAATGACGCGTGTCACATGGATTTCTATCGTTGGAAGCATGACCGAAACTCTTGCGGCGCGCGACGCCGAAACGCTGACCCAGACCCGCCACCTGGCTACCGCCATCCCGGGGCCGCGCTCCATCCAGCTCCACGAAGAACGTGTGCAGCAGGTGAGCAGCGGCCTGGGCATCACCCTGCCGGTCTTCGTCTCCCGTGCCGACGGCGGCATCATCGAGGACGTCGACGGCAACCGCCTGATCGACTTCGCCTCCGGCATCGCCGTGACCTCGCTGGGCGCTTCCAACCGCCGCGTGGCGCAGCGCGTGGCCAAGCAGCTGGAAGCCTTCACCCACACCTGCTTCATGGTCACCGAATACGAATCCTTCACCCAGGTCTGCGACTGGCTGAACCGCAACACCCCGGGCGACTTCGACAAGCGCACCGCGCTGTTCTCCACCGGCGCCGAAGCCGTGGAGAACGCGGTCAAGATCGCCCGCGCCGCCACCGGCCGCGCCAACGTGCTGGTCTTCGACGAGGCCTACCACGGCCGCTCGCTGCTGACCATGGGCATGACCGCCAAGGTCAACCCCTACAAGCTGAACTTCGGCCCGATGCCGGAGCATGTCATCCGCGCCGCGTCGGCCAACCCGCTGCGTCCCGCCGTCGACGGCGGCGTCGAGGCCGCGCTGGCTTCCGTCGAGGCCACGCTCGTGGAGCACGACCCGGCCAGCTTCGCCGCCATGGTGATCGAGCCGATCCAGGGCGAGGGCGGCTTCATCGTCCCGATGGCCGGCTTCATCCCGGGCCTGCGCCAGCTGGCCGACAAGTACGGCATCGTGCTGGTCATCGACGAGATCCAGGCGGGCATGGGCCGCACCGGCACGCTGTTCGCCTCGGAGCACGAAGGGGTTGCCGGCGATTTGATCCTCACCGCCAAGGCGCTGGCCAATGGCGTGCCGCTGTCCGCGGTCACCGGGCGCACCGAGCTGCTCAACGCCCCGCATGCAGGCGGCCTGGGCGGCACCTACGCGGGCAACCCGCTGGCCTGCGAGGCGGCGCTGGCGGTCTTCGAGCAGTTCGAGGACGGCAGCTTGCTGGAGAACGCCCGGCTGATCGAGCGAGTGGCCCGCGAGGTGCTGGAACCGCTGCTGGAATCCACCGATGTGGTGGCCCAGGTCCGCGGCCGCGGCGCCATGCTGGCCGTGGAGTTCGCGGACCGCGTCACCCTGGCTCCGCGCCCGGAGCTCGCCGCCGCCGTTTCCAAGGCCTGCCACGCCCGGGGCGTGCTGACCCTGACCTGCGGCACCCATGGGAATGTGCTGCGCCTGCTGCCTCCGCTGGTCATCGGCGAGGCGCTGCTGCGCGACGGGCTTGAGGTGCTCGCGCAGAACATCATCGAGCTGGCCGGCTAACCGCCTGCCGCTGTTGCGGACCGGTTCCGCCGCCCCGATCGGGGTGGCGGAACCGGTCCCTTTGTTTTGCGCCGGGCGGCTTCGGGAATTCCCGGCTCCGCGGCGGCCCGCATCTTGACGTGGCGCAGATCGCAAAATAGCATAATAGGAAACTGAAGTTTCGTATTAGACAACTAGTTGCGGACTGGTCCGGGTTGTCGGAAGGATGCTCCCATGAAGGAAATCAGGATTGAAGAGAACGGCAACCTGGGCCCCATCAACGCGGCCCAGATTCCGCGTTATGCAGGCTTCGGCACCTACGCCCGCCTGCCCCGCCTGGACCAGGTGCAGCAGGCCGATATCAAGATCGTCGGCGTGCCCTTCGACACCGGGGTGTCCTACCGTCCCGGCGCCCGCTTCGGCGCCAACCACGTGCGCGAATCCTCGCGCCTGATCCGCCCCTACAACCCGGCCACCGACTCCTCGCCGTTCGCGCAGAGCCAGGTCGCCGACGCGGGGGACATGGCGGTGAACCCGTTCAACATCCACGAGGCCATCGAGACCATCGAGCACGAGGCCCTGGAGCTGACCGCCGACGGCGCCACCCTGGTGACCCTGGGCGGCGACCACACCATCGCGCTGCCGCTGCTGCGCGCGGCCGCCCGGCGCGCCGGCGCCCCGGTGGCGATGCTGCACTTCGACGCGCACCTGGATACCTGGGATACCTACTTCGGCGCCGAATACACCCACGGAACCCCCTTCCGCCGCGCGGTGGAGGAAGGCATCCTCGATACCGATGGAGGACGACAAGCGCTTCGGCTTCGGCATCGTGACCAGCTCGGATGTCTACTACCAGGGCGTGCGCGAGATCGTGGACAAGCTGCGCGTGCGCATCGGCAACCGCCCGCTGTACATCTCGGTGGACATCGACGTGCTGGATCCGGCCCACGCCCCGGGCACCGGCACCCCGGAAGCCGGCGGCATCACCAGCCGCGAACTGCTGGAAATCCTGCGCGGGCTGCGCGGGCTGAACATCGTCGGCGCGGACATCGTGGAGGTCTCCCCGGCCTACGACCACGCGGAGATGACCGGCGTGGCCGCGAGCCACGTCACCTACGACCTGATTTCCCTGATCAGCGACTTCCGCAGCCGTGAAGGGGTGAATGCCCGATGACCGGCATGCAGGACGCGGCGCAGGACACCGTGAAGCGCGCCGCGCAGCGCAACGGCGGCGACCTGGTCATCGAGACCCTCACCGCGCTGGGCGCCAAAACCGTCTTCGGCATCCCCGGGCAGCACGCCCTGGGCCTGTTCGACGCGCTGTCCCGCTCCACGCTGCAGTTCATCTCCTCGCGGGTGGAGAACAACTCCGCCTTTGCGGCCGACGGCTACTCGCGGGCCACCGATGAAGTCGGGGTGCTCTTCCTGTCCACCGGCCCCGGAGCGCTGACTTCCCTGGCCGGGCTGCAGGAGGCCTATGCCACCGGCGTGCCGATGGTCGTGATCGCCAGCCAGATCCCGCTGGACGGACTGGGCGCGCGCCGCAAGGGCATGCTGCACCAGCTCGACGACCAAAAGGCCTCCGCCGCGAATGTCACCAAATTCCAGCAGACCGTCCACCACGCCTCAGGCATCCCCTCGGCCATCCAGGACGCCTGGGCCCGGGCCGTGACGGTGCCCATGGGCCCGGTGTGGGTCGAAGTGCCGCAGGACGTGCTGCTGGCTCCGGTGATGGTACCGCCGGTGCAGGACGCCCTGGCCGAGGCCTATGACCACCCGCCGCGCGTGGAGCTGATCCGCGAAGCCGTGCGCTGGCTGTCCGAGGCCAAGCGGCCGGTGATCGTGGCCGGCGGCGGCGTGCGCCGCGCC
>SMEN01000135.1_pt1 | contig 24919 bp, 21 predicted proteins | sample 2456271 | NCBI WGS metagenome assembly SMEN01 (sample SAMN10132593, study PRJNA489261) | soil metagenome | isolation source: day1 control-loamy sand soil ammended with raw manure from dairy cow... | place: USA | collected 2015-04-01 | reverse complement strand
GTACACATGACCACACGAATCTCCTGCCAGCGATTGCAAGTCGCCGAGGTGCTTCATCAGTTCATCGAACAAGAAGCCCTGCCCGGCACAGGTATCTCCTCCGAAGCCTTCTGGGCTGGTTTCGATAAGCTGGTCCATGATCTGGCACCTAAAAATCGCGCCCTGCTGGCCGAACGCGATCGCCTGCAAGTTGAACTGGACAAATGGCACGCTGCCAATCCAGGCCCCATCACCGATATGCCCGCCTACAAGAGCTTTTTGAGCTCCATTGGCTACCTGAAAGAAGCGCCTGCTTCGGTCAAGGTCAATACTGCCAATGTGGATACGGAAATTACCGATCAGGGTGGCCCGCAGCTGGTTGTGCCCATCATGAACGCACGCTACGCCCTGAACGCCGTGAACGCGCGTTGGGGTAGCCTGTACGACGCCCTGTACGGCACCAATGCCATCCCTGACACCGACGGTGCTCAGCGTGGCGGTGGCTACAACCCGGTGCGCGGTGCCAAGGTTATCGCCTTTGGCCGCAAGTTCCTGAACGACACGATTCCTCTGGCACAAGGTAGCCACGATCAGGCTACCTCCTACACCATCGCTGACGGCGCTGTGCGCGTGACGCTGGAAAACGGTGGCACCACCGGCCTGAAAGATCCTTCGACCCTGCTGGGTTTCCGAGGCGATGCCGGTGCTCCTGAAGCAATTGTGTTCCTGCACAACGGCTTGCACTTTGAACTGCAAATCGACCCCAATAGCCCCATCGGCAAGACCGACCCGGCTGGCGTAAAAGACATCGCCCTGGAATCGGCCCTGACCACCATCATGGACTGCGAAGACTCCGTGGCCGCCGTGGACGCTGAAGACAAGACACTGGCCTACCGCAACTGGCTGGGTCTGGTAACGGGCTCGCTGACTGAAGAAATCAAGAAAGACGGCAAGGTGTTCACCCGTCGTCTGGCTGAAGATCGCCAGTACACGGACCTGAACGGCGCCACGCAAACACTGGCTGGCCGCTCCTTGATGTTTGTACGTAACGTCGGTCACCTGATGAGCAACCCTGCCATCGTGGACGGCGAAGGCCATGAAATTCCTGAAGGCATCCTGGACGCGGTGATTACCACCCTGATCGGCATGCGTGATCTGGAACTGAAGAAAAACTCGCGCAGTGGCTCGCTGTACATCGTCAAACCCAAAATGCACGGCCCTGACGAAGTGGCGTTTGCCAGCGAAATTTTTGACCGCGTGGAAGGCCTGCTGGGTCTGGCTCCCAACACCGTCAAGCTGGGCATCATGGACGAAGAGCGCCGCACCAGCGTGAACCTGAAGGCAGCCATTGCCCAGGCCACCGAGCGCGTAGTGTTTATCAACACCGGCTTCCTGGACCGCACGGGCGACGAAATCCACACCTGCATGCAGGCTGGCGCCGTGGTGCGCAAGGCCGACATGAAGCAAGCTGACTGGCAGCCTGCTTACGAGCGCAATAACGTTCAGATCGGTCTGCAATGCGGCCTGCGCGGTCGTGCTCAGATCGGTAAAGGCATGTGGGCCATGCCTGACCTGATGGCTGAAATGCTGGAGCAAAAGATTGGTCACGTAAAAGCCGGTGGCAACACCGCTTGGGTGCCATCGCCTACCGCTGCTACGCTGCACGCGCTGCACTACCACCAAGTCAATGTGATCGACGTTCAGAAAGGTCTGGAAGGCGACACCAACGACTACCTGGACAGCATCCTGACCATTCCTGTGGCCACCGACACCAGCTGGTCCGCCAAAGAAATCCAGGAAGAACTGGACAACAACGCTCAGGGCATCCTGGGTTACGTGGTGCGCTGGATTGATCAAGGCGTGGGTTGTTCCAAAGTGCCCGATATCCACGACGTGGGCCTGATGGAAGACCGTGCCACGCTGCGTATTTCCAGCCAGCACATCGCCAACTGGCTGCTGCATGGCATCGTGACCCATGAGCAAGTTGTTGAAACCCTGCAGCGCATGGCCGCCGTGGTGGATCAGCAAAACGCGGGGGACCCAGCCTACATCAAGATGGCTGGCAACTTCGAAGGCTCCTTTGCCTTCCGCGCTGCTCAGGATCTGGTTCTGAAAGGTCTGGAACAGCCCAACGGCTACACCGAGCCTTTGCTGCACCAATGGCGTCTGGCATTCAAAGCCGCCCAAGCCTAAAGCACACAATGTCGCCCGAAGCCTGACTTCGGGTGGCAGTTGCCCCCAATCCCCATCTTGCTCGTTCAAGGTGGGGATTTTTTTCGTCTGATGCTTTCCGCATTGCAACAGTAGCGGCATTGCGCGCACCGCCGGGCTCATGCATGCTGGCAAGGCTTGGCTTTACCCAGCCTCTTTTACTCTGCCTCGACTCCATTTAAGCACCTGACTCCGTATGGCTTTCCGTCTCTCCCCGCTTCAATTTCTGGCCACTGCCATCCTCTCCCTCTGGACCTCATGGGCAGTTGCCCAGACACTGGCCCTGAGCTTTGACGACGGCTTCAATCCCAGCACGCAGCCGCAAGCACCCCAATGGAATGCGCAGATCTTGGCCGCCTTGCAAGAACACAATATCCAGGCCGTGCTGTTCCCTTCACTGGCACGCATGGGCGGCACCGACGGGCTGACACTAGCCACATCATGGGGTCAAAAAGGGCATCTGATCGGGAACCATACGGCCAGCCACAAAAGCCTGGCTGACCCGAACATCACACTGGACGAGTTCATTGCAGACGTACAAGTAGCCGATGCAGCATTCAAAGACCTGCCAAACTTCACCCCCATGCTGCGGTTTCCCTATTTAAAGGAAGGCGACACCCCCGCCAAACGCGATGGTTTGCGCAACTGGATGCGGGATCATGGGTACAAAGGCGCACCGGTGTCCATTGATGCCAGCGACTGGTACTACAGCCGGGTTTTTGCCGATCATGTCCAAGCGGGCGATAGCGCCAAAGCTGAACGCGTCAAACAGCACTACATACGTCACCTGCTTGATCGTGCAAGCTATTACGACCGCCTGGCTCAAGAGGTTCTGGGGCGCAGTCCCAAACATATGATTCTCCTGCACACCAACCAGATCAACGCCACCGCGCTGCCCGAAATCATCGCGGCCTTCAAAGCGCAAGGGTGGACCATAGACTCTGCAAGCGCTGCATTCAAGGACCCGCTGTACGCACAAGCCCCCCAGACACTGCCTGCCGGGGAAAGCATCATCTGGGCACTGGCCAAGGCCCAAGGTCTTCCGAACCTGCGCTACCCGGCAGAAGACTCCGTATACGAAGAGCCCGCGCTGCACGAAGCTGGTTTATTGCCCCAGCCTTAATTCAAACGTTTCCAAAACGGGTGGCCCTTGTCCAGGACGAGTACTTGAACAAGGCCATTCACAGATCACCATTGCCGGTACGTCATGAGCCCCGGCAAACGGGCAAGAACACGCCGCAACAAGCAGAAGCAGGCTGGCAGATGATTCATTCCAGTCTGTGACTTTCGCACTCCGAACGAAAAGCAGAGTGGGAACCCCTATCCGTTCTATCTCGTTATAAACTCACATTCATAACGTATCTGACCGACAGGAAACCCCCATGAAATCTCTGCTGTTTTCCGCTGCCTGTTTGCTGGCGGCCACCACGGCTGCCCAAGCCTCCGACCTGCTGATTGCGACAGGCGCAGGCTACCGCAAACCCGTCACTGAATTGATGGAGGCCTTCCAGAAAGAAACCGGCCTGACAGTGGAGAGCAGTTTTGGGAACATGCAGCAGGTACGCGCGCAAAGTGAGCAAAACCCGGAAATCGCCGCCATCATTGGCGATCGCTTTTTCCTGGAACCCATGGGGATTGCCCAGCAGTTTGTGAACATCAGCCAAGGCGCTTTGATGCTGGCCGTGCCCCAGGGCAAGACCATCGAATCCATCCAGGATTTGCAGCAAACCGGCTATCAGCGCATTGCTATCGGCGACGCCAAGAAAACGGTGTATGGCCGCGCCGCCACGACCTGCATGGAACGGGAAAAAATCCAGGCCGAGGGGCGCACGATCCAGGTGGCCATGCTGCCACAAGTATCCGCTTACCTACTCACTGGCGAGGTGGACGCCGGTTTCATCAACCGCAGCGAAGCGCTGGCCAACAAGGACAAGCTGGGCACCATCCTGCCCATGCCTGCACAATGTCACGACCCGATTGACTTGAGTCTGGCTGTGCTCAAAGACCGCCCCGAGAGCCCTGCCTTGCAATCCTGGACCCAGTTCCTGGGCTCGGACTCGGCCAAGTCCATTCTTGAGCGCCACGGACTGTAATGCCTGCCTGGATGAGCTGCTCCAGCAGCTCGTTGGGCCTGAGTGTGAATGTGCTGGCCGCCACCTTGGTAGCCCAACTGGTTCTAGGCGTAGCACTAGCCTGGGTACTAGCCAAGAAACGCTTTCCTGGTCACGGATTACTCGATTCGCTGGTGAGCCTGCCGCTGGTTTTTCCGCCCATTGTGATCGGCTATCTCTTGCTGCTGGCCTTGGGCAGGCAAGGCTGGCTGGCCAGCGCCACCGGCTGGTCACCCAATATTGTTTTTCAGCCTGTGGCCTTGTTGATTGCCGCTTTTATTGCTGGTCTGCCTTTGATGGTGAAACCCGTACAAAACAGCATGAACAGCCTGTCGCCACGGCTGCGTGAAGCCGCGGCAACGCTGGGCCACGGCAGTTGGTCTTATTTTTTCCGGGTTGAGCTGCCGCTGCTGCGGCCAGCCTTGGCGACGGGCCTGATTTTGTCGGGCGGCCGGGCAATGGGGGAAGTGGGCATTTCACTGATGCTGGGTGGCAATATTGCCGGCCGTACGGAAACCCTGTCTTTATCTATCTACAACGCCGTCCTGGATGGCGACACAGACTGTGCCAATGCGCTTTCCTGGCTCTTGGGGCTGATGGCACTGGCCTGTTTTTGGGCGCTGCGGCGCTATGGGAATCAAAAATGACGGTATTTTTTGAACAAAGCCAAATCGACCAATGGATTGGCGAAGACGCCTCCTATTTGGACCTGACCAGCCACATGCTGGGCCTGCACAATCAGGAAACAACACTACGCTACATCGTGCGCGACCATATTCGCGTCGCCGGCACGGAAGAGGTCGCTGAAATTGTGCGCTCTTGTGGTGGGCAGACTCAGCACTACACCCCCAGCGGCGTGGCCGCCATGCCGGGCCAGACGATCTTGCTGGCACAAGGCTCGGCCAAGTCCTTGCTGCGCGCCTGGAAAGTAGGACAGAACCTGCTGGAGTTTGCCTGCGGCATTGCCACCCTGACGCACCAGGTCGTACAGGCCGTGCAAACCGTAAATGCTTCGGTAGCGGTGCTGACGACACGCAAACACGCGCCTGGCGTGCGCAAGCTGGCTTTAAAGGCCACGCTGTCGGGCGGCGCCATGCCCCATCGTTTGGGACTGGGTGAAACCATTTTGATCTTCCCTCAGCATCGTTCGCTGATGGGCGGCTGGGAAGAAGTTGCCCGCGCCATTGCACGCCACAAGTATGCGCTGTGCGAAAAGAAAATCGTGATTGAAGCCAGCGACCTGGACGAAGCGTATAGCGCAGCGCTTGCCGGGGCTGACGTCGTGCAATTTGACAAGGTGCCGCCTGAAACACTGGCCCAGATCGTGCCCGCCCTGCGAAAAGCGCATCCACAAATCACCATTTTGGCCGCGGGTGGCATTCATGCGGGCAACGCAGCCGCCTATGCCGCCACAGGCGTCAATGCACTGGTCACCAGCAGCCTGCACTATGCAAAACCGGCTGATATTGGGGTGAAAGTTAGCCTGAGCGAACAGGCTGAAACGCAAGCGCCGTTGCTAGCCAGCAAAATCGAAGGGCTGCACTAAGGGCAGCGCCATTGCCCTATTCAAGCGCTAACTGTTTTATGCGCCGCAAGGGGGCTTAAGCCCCCGCCTGCGCTCCCAGATGCCGCAATAAATGCTTCATGGCTTGGGGCAGGGCTTGCCAGTCCTGGTAGCACAGACACAAGGAGCGCTTGGCCCACTCATCGCTCAAGGGGCGGATCACAAAACCATGCCGACGCTTGTAGCGCTTGGCGACGCCCTCTGGCACGATGCCCAGGCCCACACCGTGGGCCACCATCTGACATAGCCCTTCAAAGGTTTTCATGCGAATGCGCTGTGCCAAAGCATGGCCCAGCGCACGGGCCTGTTCATCAATGTGATCCTGCAAGGCATTGCCGGGCATCAGACCTACAAAGGGCTCTTTCATGAGCTCGGCCAGTCTCAGTTTTTGGTGCAGGCTTAAAGGATGGTCAGCCCCCATAATCAAAACCAGATGGTCTTTGGCCACCGGCTCCAGTATCAGACCAGGTGCTTGAACCGCATCTGACACGATGCCCGCTTGAGCCAGACCCGCCGCAACGGTACGCACAATATCCGCGCTGGTGCGCTCCTTCAATTCGATTTGCAAATCTGGCCGCTGGGCCAGCCAGGGAGCCAGACGGGAGGGCAGAAACTCGGTCAAGGCAGCGGTATTGGCATACAGCTGCAAGGTGCCCCGTGCGCCGGTGGCAAAATCCTGCAGTTCTCCTTTTAACAAGGCGTGTTGGCGCAGCATCAAACGTGCATGGTGGGCCAAAGCCTCGCCCGCTTCGGTCGTCACCACCCCGCGCGGTAAACGCTCCAACAGCGCTACCCCGGCGTCGTCTTCGATACGGCGCAGGCGTTCGCTGGCCGAGGCCAGAGCCAAATTAGCGCGTGCCGCCCCCTGAGTAATGCTGCCCGCATCCACAATGCTCAAGAACAAATGAAGATCGGCTAGTCCCAATCGCATGACGACTCCCCAAGGCTTCGGATAAACCGAAGGCTAAAGCCTAAAATCCACATTGTGCCCAGCTACCTGCCACGCTTCAATACGGGCATGCATGAATCTCTCTCTTCCCTCGCCCTGATTACGTTCACCTTCTTGCTGGCTGGCATGGTCAAAGGCATTACCGGCATGGGCCTGCCCACGGTCGCCATGAGTTTGCTAGGCTTGCTGATGTCGCCTGCCTCCGCTGCCGCCTTGCTGGTGATCCCTTCTTTCATCACCAATATCTGGCAATGCTTTGCCGGACCATCGATGGGAGCATTGCTGCGCAGACTTTGGCCCCTATTGCTGACCATTGTGGTGGGAACGCTATGGGGCGCATCGCTGCTGGCCAATACCGCGCCGCAGCTATCGGGCATGGCCTTGGGTATCGCACTGCTGGTATACGCAGGCTACGCACTTGTGGCGCCTCCCTTGACGGTGCCACGCCGTCTGGAGCCTTGGCTATCGCCCCTTGTCGGTCTGGCAACCGGGATCGTCACCGGTATCACAGGCGTCTTTGTGATGCCCGCCGTGCCCTACCTGCAATCCCTGAATCTGGATAAAGATGAGCTGGTCCAAGCCTTGGGCCTGTCTTTCACGATTTCCACCGTGGCGCTGGCCGCTGGGCTGTTCATGCACGATGTGTTTCGAGTCGACCAGCTAGGCATGTCTACCATGGTCCTGGTCCCCGCTCTACTGGGCATGTACTTGGGAGGGAAGATCCGCAAACACATCAGCCCACGTCGTTTCAAGCAGTACCTGCTGCTGTTCCTGGCCGTGCTGGGCTTGCAGTTGATTATCCGGCCCTTTTTCTAGGATGAACGCGCCACCCGTAGTTACAACAGGAATCCCTTAGGTTGGCACGCTTCTCAGCGTCGTAGAAAGTACGGTCATAGCCCTGAAAGGGGAGCAGGCCTAAAAGCGATCAAGGGCTGCCTGTGCGGTTTCTTCAAGCCTGAACGATAACAACAAAAAAATGTCGCTTCCTTTAAACTTAAATAAACCTTAAACCCTATCAAGCCATTGTAAATAAAGGCTATTTAAACTCATTACAACTTCCGATCAGGGATAGCCCCCATGCCCAGAAAAGGGCGCAAACTCTACACTACACACTGATCACGCGCATCTTTATGCTCTGGAACGGGGGTTCCCAATGTCGGCAGAACATCGTTTGGATCTGTCGGTATTACACCGCCATCCAATCTTTCATTCACACAGCGCCGAGCTGTCACACCAGCCACTCAGTCGGGCGATTTCCAAGCATGCCTTGAACTGGGGACGAGGGCGGATCAATACCAGCCTGTACCGACGCGATATTGACCAGATCAGCGTGATGAAACTGGGCTACGGCGCCGAAGTGGAAATTCACGCTGATGCGTTCGAGCATTTCTGTCTGGTGCAAATGTCGCTGCAAGGCACGGCGGAATTTATCAGCGATGGTCAAAAGCTGACGGCCTACCCCGGCGATATCGCGGTGGTCTCACCCAAACACAGCGTGCGTACGCTGTGGCAAGCCGGTTGCGAGCAATTGATCGTCAAGATTCCCTATCGCCTGTTTGACGGGCTGGACCCGCAAGGCCTGGGGGAGCATGGTTCGATACGGGGCTGCGCCTACAAGATAGACCCCTGTATGGGCCCGCAATGGGCCAATCTCATCCAACATTTGCTGCTGCTGCCGCCACAAGCCAAGGCTGGTTCTGAGCACGCTGTGTGGACCCGCCATATTGAAAATAGTCTGGCTCTGTTTTTGCTGTGCCATCCAGCCAACCCGCAACTAGCACCCGCGCTGATGGATGAGTCCATGGGTGCGGCAGCCCGGGCAGGGCAAGTACGCCTGCTCCAGGCCAAAAACTACGTGCTGACTCATTTGCACACCAGCATCTCATTGGATGATCTGGCACAGGCAGCGGGTGTCAGCCCCCGCTTCCTGCATCTGCTGTGCCGTCGTCACTACCAGCAATCCCCCATGACCTGGGTGCGCAATCTGCGGCTGGATGCCGCGCATCAGGTTCTGCAATGCCGTCCACGTCCCCCTGTCACCGAGGTGGCATTGGCACATGGCTTTGGGCATCTGGGGCGTTTTTCTGCGTACTACCAGCAGCGCTTCCATGAACTGCCCCATCAAACGGGGCAGAGACAGCACACCAATCTGAGGGCCTGTTGATACCACAAGGCCTAACCCGTCTTAGATGAACATGGACTGGTTGATGGGCAGATTGTGCTTCTTACAGTAGCTGGTGTAGTGGTCGATCATCCAGAACACATCAATGATTTCAATGATGTGGTCGTTCTCGTCCAGAAACTCGATAGGGGTGCCCAGGTTGAACAAGGTTTCCATGCCTTCATCCGACACCAGGGTGTGAGTGCGGCCGGGGCTTTCGTGGATGTAGTCACCTGCACGGGCAACCCAATCGTATTCCTCGTAGCGCAGGCTGCCTGACAGGATGTAGCCGGTAACGATGGCACGGTGACGGTGGCGGCCCAAGGAACCCCCTTTATCTGCCCGCATGATGTGCACCGAGGTGTTGTTGCGAATATCAAAGCTCAAATGGCGCAGCCAGATATTGGGGCCGAAAGGAATCCAGGGAGACGTCTCTTCGGACGTATCGAAATGGCCTTCAACCAGGGCATATTCATCGCGTACTTTGTCGATGCGCTTTTCGGTCTCGATGTAGGCTGGGCTGTTGTCTTGAGTCATGGCTTGTCTCTCTCATAGAAATAAAAACCGCTGTGTTTGCGACACAGTCGGATGCCAATCCCCCGGATTGGCTTGTTTTCATTCTATGAATCCATTTGGCACCAAACTATCCAGCTCTGGCACAACAGCAAGTGCCACTATCCAGATTTGGCACTCCCCTCAAATCAAGGCCATTTCTACTCACTGCAATACTTTGGACTGACTCTATTTGGCAGCTCATTTTTGCACATTCAACAACACTGTTCTTCATATGCAAATCAAAAGAGTAAGGACGCATATCACCCATAAACACATGAGCTAATTGTCTTTCGCAGCAGCGCAGATCAGGCATGTAATACAAGACATTGACCCGCACGGGTGCACGTTCTGTTGACGGCACCTGGCCATGATTTCACTGCAAGGAACAGCCATGAGCCGCCCCCTGAAAACCGTCATCGTGAATGGAAGTTTGCATCGCCCGTCCCGCACGCAAGTGTTGCTGGATGCCCTGCGCGACACTTTGAACGATCAACTGGCATTGGATGTGCACAATATTGAACTGGTCAGCCTGCTGCCAGAACTGGGAGCCGCTCTGTCCACGGACGCACTGCCTGCCCACGCACACCAGGCCATTAAAGCCATTGAGCAGGCCGACTTTCTGATCGTGGGTTCTCCCATCTTTCGCGCCGGCATTCCCGGTTTGCTCAAGCACTTGTTTGATCTGGTGGACATGAACGCCCTGAATGGCACGCCTGTGCTCTTGGCGGCCACAGGAGGCAGCCAACGGCATGCCTTGGTGATTGAGCACCAATTGCGCCCCCTGTTCAGTTTTTTCCAAGCATTGACCTTGCCAATTGGTGTGTACGCCACCCCCGAGGATATTCAGGACGGCGAGATCACCAGCGAAGCGCTGCAACAACACATACAACGCACGGTTAATCTGGCTGCGCCCGTCTTGCAAGGCGTACAGGCCCAGCTACAACAGCGTGTCACCACTCTGGAGGCGCAAGCAGCATGAGCCAAATTACCTCCTCCACGCCTGATATTTTCTGGTTTTTGCCCACTTCCGGGGACACCCGCTACCTGGGAAAATCCGACTTTGGCCGCGCGCCCACCAACGAATACCTGCGCAGCATTGCCGTCACCAGTGAAAACCTGGGCTATGACGGCCTGCTGATTCCTACCGGGGCCTCTTGCCTGGACCCCTGGGTCGTGGCGGCCAGCCTGGTGCCTGTCACCCAGCGCATCAAGCTGCTGGTTGCGCTGCGCACTTCGCTAGGGGCTCCCGTGTCCAGTGCGCGGCAGGCTGCTTCGCTGGATCAGGCCCTGCATGGCCGCTTGCTGCTGAACGTGGTGCCGGGCGGAGATGCGACAGAACTGGCCGCCGAAGGCGTGTTTCTGGACCATGACACCCGCTATGAATACGCCAAAGAATACCTGACGATCTGGCGTCAACTGCTGTCCGGAGAAACCGTCAATTTCCACGGCAAGCACTTCAAGGTCAAGAACGGCCGCAACTTCTTTCCCCCCGTGCAAAAGCCCTACCCGCCGCTGTATTTCGGCGGTTCCTCGGACGCGGCGCACGAACTGGCCGCCGAGCACGTGGACGCCTATCTGACCTGGGGTGAACCTCCAGCTGCCGTGGGCCAGAAGTTTGATGACATTCGCCGCCGCGCTGCCGCCCATGGCCGCAAGTTAAAGCTGGGTGTGCGGCTGCACGTCATCGTGCGTGAAACCAATGAAGAAGCCTGGGCGGAAGCCGAACGCCTGATCAGCAAACTGACTGACGAGGATATTGCCCAGGCTCAGGCTAACTACGCCAAGATGGATTCGGTAGGCCAGAAACGCATGGCTGCCTTGCACGGGGGCCGCCGCGATCAGCTGGAGATATCCCCGAACCTGTGGGCAGGGGTAGGCCTGGTGCGGGGCGGGGCAGGCACTGCGCTAGTCGGTGATGCCCAGACCGTGGCCCAACGCTTGCAAGAATATATCGAGCAGGGCGCGGACTCCTTTGTGCTGTCCGGCTACCCGCATCTGGAAGAGTCCATTCGCTTTGCCGAACTGGTCTTCCCACTTCTGGGCAAACAAGCCGTCACCATCAGCGATCGCGCCCAAACCGGTGGCGCCTTTGACGGTCGCGGTATTCAAAACCAGCAACTTTCTTCCGCATCATGAGCCAGAAAATCATAGACCTGCGTTGCAGACCTGCCTTCCTGCATAAATTTTTTGGAGCTGAGCCCGGCTCACCTGAACACGCCACCGCCCGCTGGTTGAACCGCCGCGTAGGGACTCGCGGCAGCGACACTCATTTTGAAAAATCACTAAGCCAAGAAGGTTTTCTGGACGAAGTGCGTCAAGCTGGTCTGAGCAAAGCCGTGGTTGTGGGTCGCCACACCCCGTCGCAGCATCTGCCTATCGATACTATTCACCAAATTGTGCACGGCCACGATGAACTGCTGGGCATTGCCGGGATTGATCCGGCCCTGCAAGGCGAGCAGGCCGCGTTGGCGGATGCCGAGCGTGCCATCAAGGAACTGGGCCTGTCCGGCATTGATATTGAGCCCGGTTTTGGCCTCCCTGCCCGCCACCCGGATGACCCCATTTACTGGCCTGTCTACGAGCTCGCCCGCCACCTGAAAGTGCCCGTTTTTCTGATGAGCGGCCCGACCACTCCGGACCTGCGCTATAACGATCCGGCTGGGCTGGCGAAAGTGGCTAAAGCCTTTCCCGATCTGCCTTTAGTCGTCTATCACGGCTATTGGCCCAATGTGCAGCAAGCCATTGGCCTGGCCTTCCTGCACGAGAACGTGCATCTGGTGCCGGACATGTACCTTTTCCAGCCAGGCAAAGAGGCCTATGTAGAGGCAGCCAACAGTTTTCTGTCCGAGCAATTGCTGTTTGGCTCGTCCTATACCTTCCGCCCCATACGCCAGAGCATTGAGGACTTTCAAGCGCTAGGTTTCAAAGACTCCATCCTAGACAAGCTGCTTTATGACAATGCGGCCCGGCTTTTTCAGTTAGCGCCGTAAAGGGTCAACACCTCCCGGTACAGCACGTAAAGGGCGCGATTGATTCGCGCCCTTTACCTGTCATCCAGCGATCTGCGCCAACGCTTCAGCTTGCCTGAGTCCCCACATGCCAGTAGTACACAGGCTCGGCATCATTAAGCAAAATATCGCCTACTGAACGAGCCTTATAGACCACCGGATTATGGGACGCCAAGGCACGTGCATTACGCCAATGGCGATCCAAGCGACGGGATTCTTCCAGAGCCGTCGAACCACCCACATCAAACAGGCGCGTGGCCGCCCGCAGGACCGGCTCCACAATCGACACCTGCGCCTGAGCCGTGCGCAGTTCCAGCGCGTCCAATGCCTCCCGCGATATGTCCACACCCGCCGCCCGCTGTTCGGCAATGGTCTGTAAATTCGCCGCCACATCACGCACTGCCAGTTGGGCGATATAGGCCGTACCCGACAATTCACCCACAATCTGTTGGACCAAGGGATCGTCCTTAGGTAAAGCCGCTGTGCCATGGCTAAAGACCCGTTTACGGGCTTGTACATAGGCCACGGCATCGCGCTGCACCGCACGGGCAATACCAGCCAAGGTAGCCAAATGCACCAATTGAAAATACGCCACCAAAGGCGTAGGTTCCTGGCGCGGAAAACGAATGATGGCGCTCTCCGGCACCAGCACATCCGTCAACACGGTGGTGCCGGAACCGGTCAGGCGCTGCCCGAAACCATGCCAGTCATCCAGGCGCTCTACACCGGCCAGATCGGTAGGTACCACGGCATGCACTGTCTCATCCTCTTGCCCTGGCGTAGTGCTGCGCGCCACCACCGTGACCCAATCTGCGTATAAGGTGCCCGTGCTATAGAATTTGCGGCCATTCAAGCGCCATTGGCCTGCTTGCTCGGCATCGGGTTCCAACGTGGTTTGAATCTGACCCACCACGCCTTGGCCTGTCTCCGTTGTGGCATTTCCGAAAATTGCCCCTTGAGCCGCCAAGGGCAACCAATGGGCTTGGGTGTCAGCATCACGATCCAGTAAAAGCCGGTCGATAAAACCGAAATGTGGCCGCAGAATTTGCGCCACATTCGAGTCGGCTGCCGCCAAGTCCTGCAGCAACTCAAAAAACACCGGAAGCGACACGCCACTGCCTCCCCAGCATTGCGGCACACGCAAGGCGGTAAAACCGCTGTCTTTCAGCCATAGAACCGGGGCGTATGCCAAGGTCCGGGTGTGTTCCCGCTCGGCTGAGGTATCGGCAATTCGTTGAAAAATCGCGCCAAACCGGACTCGCAATTGTGCAAGATCCGGAGCAACTGCGGGCTGGGGGGCTGCGAACCGCGCAGACGTATGGTCAGGGGCAAAGGCAGTAGAGAAATCAGTCATGGTGAGCAGGCTCCCTTACAAGAGCAAAGGTAAGACCAGGGACGGCAGATTCACGCGTCCCCGCGTTTAGATCAGAACCTGCATCCCTGCCTAAACAGGCGGCCAGATCAGCCACTATTTCGCCGTTTTCCAAGGCAAGGAATACAAGTTTTTATCTCCTGCAAAAGACTGGTCGATTTGCTCGGCCACGGCAGGGGAGTTTTGGTAAATATCAACAAACTGGGCAATGCGTGGATCATCCTTATGGCTGCTGCGCACCACAAAGCGGATGGCGTAGTACAGATCATCCACGGTGGAGTACTGCAAAGCCTTGCTGGCCAGCTCGGCCTGGCCCGCATTCACAAAGTGAGCCGGGTAGCCTTGAACCAAGGCCAGGTCGTCCGCCGCACGCACCAGTTGCGGCCCTTCCACTTCCACAAACTGCAGCTTGCGCGGGTTCGCCGTCACGTCATTGACAGAGGCCCGCGCCCCCAGGCCTTCCTTCAACTGAATCAAACCGGCCGCCTGCAAGAGCAGCAAACCCCTGGCTTGATTGACCGGGTCGTTGGCCACGCCCACTGCCGCTTGCTCCGGCAGGTCGTCCAGCGATGCGTACTTCTTGGAATACAGGCCAATATTGGGAAGCAGGCCGTAAGCCACGCTTTCAATGGCATAAGCCCGTTCCGCCACGGCGTTGTCCAAAAATGCCTGATGCTGGAAATAGTTCAAATCCAGATCTCCGGATGCCAGGGCCGTGTTGGGCGTGGTCCAGTCAGTGAATTCGATCACTTGCACCTCTAGCCCTGCTTGCTTGGCCTGGGCAGCGGCCACGTTGACAGAGTCCGCCAACGAACCGGGTGTCACCCCTATTTTTAGCGGTGCAGCCGACACGCTACCCGCCAAACCAAACGCCGCAACAGCGGACAAAACACGCAATGAAAAACGGACAAACAACATGCTCAGGTCCTTAGGGAAAAAGAGTCGTCAGCAAAAAAAACGCAAAGCACTACGGGCAGGCTTGCTGCAGCCCCTTCAGCTTGCCGACACAGCAGAGCGGGCAAACTCCTGGATGCCAGGCTGGGCCTGATCGGGCGATTGGGAAGGTGTGTGCCGCCATTGCGCGGCTGGATGATGAGCAGGCAAACGGTCGCCTTGGCCAAACAGCTGTTGGCGCAAGGTCCCGCCTTCGTAAGCAGTGCGATAGCGGCCCCGGTTTTGCAGCTCGGGAACGATGTAGCTGGCAAAGTCCTCCCAGGTCTCGGGCACGACAATGCGGGTCAGGTTAAAACCGTCGATCTCACCTTCATCAATCCAGTTGGTCAGCGCATCGGCCACTTGCTGCGGATCCCCCACAAGCGTCTTGTAGCGGCTGCCCAGCGTGAATTGGTCCAGCAGTTTGCGACGCGTCGTCCAACCCTGTTTTTGCGCTGCTGCCGCTGCTGATTGAATGGCATTGCTGGGGCCAAACTGAATAGGCTCGTCCAGGTCATATTGGGAAAAATCCACCCCCGTGCTGGCAGCAAAATGCGCCAGACCGCCTTCAGAGCTGGCATGGGCCAGATAGTCCGCGTATTTCTCTTTGGCCTCGGCTTCCGTCGCTCCGGTCACCACCGCCACGCCTGCATAGATTTTCAGATCCTGCGCTTGCCGTCCCGCATCCACTGCCGCCTGGCGCAGCTTGCGGGAGGCCTCCCGCGCGGTCTGCGGGTCCCGCGCACCGATGAAAACGCCTTCGGCATGCTGACCGGCAAATTGCACGCCACGTGGCGATGTACCTGCCTGAAACAATAAGGGGGTGCGCTGCGGGGAGGGCGCACTCATGTGAATGGCATTGCTGCGGTAAAACGGCCCTTCGTGGTGAACCGTATGAACTTTCTCCGGCAAAGCATGAATGCGGCGCTGTTTGTCGGCAATCAGCGCCCCTTCTTCCCAACTGCCTTCCCACAGCTTGTAGGCCAGCTGCAAAAAGTCCTCCGCACGGTCATAACGACTGTCGTGCGCATCCAAACCATCTTGCCCCAGGCCGCGTGCACCACTGTCCACGTAGCCGGTCACAATGTTCCAGCCGATACGGCCATTGCTCAGCTGATCCAGTGTGCTGACATCCCGCGCAAAGGTGTAAGGATGGTGCGCCGCCACGGTGGCCGTCAGGCCAAAACCCAGATGCTCGGTCACCGCGGCCATGGCAGAGACCAGCAGCCAGGGATTGTTCACCGGCAGTTGAATCCCTTCCCGCAGGGTCAGGTCTACACCTTGTTGGTAGACGTCGTAGTAGCCCACCACATCGGCCATGAAAATGCCGTCGAACAAGCCCTTTTCCAGTGTTTTGGCCAGATCGGTCCAGTACTTCAGGCTGTGATATTCGGTTGAGCGGTCACGCGGATGCGTCCACAGTCCATGATGAATATGGCCAACGCAATTCATATTGAAAGCGTTGATATGGATGTGCTTGTTCGGTGGCAATGGCTGCGTCATTTGTCCGTCTCCTTGCTTAGTTCTTTATCCAGCTCAGGCGATACAGTTTTTGTTCACCCTGATAGAACTGGTCGATAGCCTGGCGCACAGCAGGGGAGGTTTTATAGACCTCCAGAAACTGCGCAATACGCGGATCACTGGCCTTGTCACGGCGCGCCACAAACTGGATCGCCCAGGAGTCGTCCTCGTAACTGGTCAAGGCCAAGGCTTTTCGGGCATCAAAAGCATTGGAAGCCAGGATGAAATACGGAAAGCCCTGGGCCAAATCCACGTCTTGCGTGGCACGGGCCAGTTGCGGTCCCTCTACCTCCACAAACTTCAATTTTTTTGGATTGGCGGCAATATCATCCAGCGTACTTAGCAAGCCTGTATCGGGACGCAATTCAATCAAGCCTGCATGCTCCAACAGACGCAAACCCCGCCCCACATTTACCGCATCGCTGGCAATCGCCACCTTGGCCCCATCGGGCAGCTCGGCCAGCGACGGGTGCTTCAGCGAATACAGGCCCAGATAGGACAGAATGCCGGGCTGCACACTGACCAGTTCAAACCCCTTGTCACGCACGGCATTGGCCAGGTAATTGCTGTTTTGGTAGTAATTCAAGTCAATATCACCGGCATCCAAGGCCACATTGGGCGTGGCCCAATCCGTGAACTCGATCACCTGAATATCCAGCCCCTGCTTTTTTGCTTCCTGGGCCGCCACCCCCACTGAGTCCGCAAAAATGCCGGGAACCACACCAATCCTTAAGGGGGCCGAGGCTGCTGTGTGCGACAAAAGCGCGGCAGTCGCCATGACGCTCAAGACGGTCAGTTTCTTCAGAAATTGCGCTACGTTCATCAATCAAATTCCAGTCAAAAAAGGGGAAGGCCGGGCGCAAATCCACGCCCGTTATCAAATCACCAGACCGTTATCCGGTACGGGCTGCCAGCTGTTTGCTCAACGCGGCATTCAGGCGCGTGCACAGTTGGACCAACATCACAGGGCTCCATGACGTGGCGGGCGCACCCCATTGAGGGCATAGTTGCCCACTGCGTGGTATTTCCAGCGCACCGGATCGTGCAGGGTATGGACGCGAGCATTACGCCAATAGCGGTCCAGCCCGTGTTGTGACAAGGTGGCCCCAGTTCCGGCCAGCTCAAACAGCTTGCTGCCGGCCAGCACGCTGGCGCTGGTGGCCAGCGCCTTGGCCTGCGCAACCGCTACCGAAGCCTGCGCCACACTGTCTTCGTCCGGGGCTTGCTGCGCAGCGTCTACAAAGCGGGCAGCGCGTGTCAGCAAGGCCTTTGCCGCACGTAAACGCAGATGCACATTGCCCACCTCCTGCAAAAGCAAGGGGTCCTGGGCCGCGCTATCTACACCGGCATCAATCCAGGGGCGGCTGTGCTCACGTACAAAAGACAAGGTGGCCTCGAAAGCGCCCTGACCAATCCCCAAGTCCAGCGCGGCGTGGATGATCTGTGCAAAGGGGCCTATGGTGGTCGGACGATCAAACGAATCCGTAAACGGCACCACCCATTGCGGCTGGACCTGGACGCGCTGAAACTCCACTGAACCACTGCCTGTCACGCGCTGGCCAAAGCCGTCCCAATCGTCCGTCAGCGTCACGCCGGTTGCGCCACGCGGCACGAACACCAGATACAGGCGGCCATCATCTTGCGCCGTCGTGAGCGTAGGAATCCAGTGCGCAAACAAAGAGCCGGTGCAATAGAATTTGCGGCCATCCACGAACCAGCCATCTGGCTCTTTAAGCAATTGCGTACGGCGTACAAAATCCTTCTTGCCGATCTCGGCCAAGGCATTGCCAAAGCGCTTTCCCTTCAACACCTGATCGTAGAAAAAGGCTTTTTGCTCGTGCGTTGCCCCTACCCGCAGCACTTCCAGCGCGTAGTAGTGGTTCTGCGGGATATGACCAAAATTGCCATCGGCTGCGGCAATGCGATGCACCACCTGGGCCAGCACATCGGTAGAAACACCTGCGCCGCCGTATTCCTTGGGGACGGTGATGCCCCATAAGCCGCTTTGGCTAAATTGCTCGACCTCCTGGTAGGGCAAAATGCGGTCGCGGTCGCGCTCCAGAGCTTTATCGGCAACCAGCTGAGCAAACCATTCTGCCGCTTGTAGCGCCTGGGCCTCGGACTGGATGATAGGTACAGCTTGGGATATCTGTGTCGTCATGGCCTCAATTCCATTGGTGATAGCGTGGCGCGGTGCCATTGAGCAGATAGTTGCCCAGCAAGTGGTATTTCCAGCGCACCGGATCGTGCAAGGTGTGGACGCGGGCATTACGCCAATGGCGGTCCAGATTGTGAGCAGCACGGGTAGACGATGAGCCCGCCAAGGCGAATAGCTGCTCGCTGGCATTGAGCGCAGCTTCAGTAGTCAGAATCTTGGCCTCGGCCACCGCGGCAGAGGCGCGGGCGCTAAGCGCCGCATCAATCGGCTGCGCTGCCAAGGCATCAAGCAAGCGGGCGGTCTCCAGCAAGACTTCCTGGGCCGCATCGACTTCGATCTGCAAGGCTCCCACCTCTTGAATGATGTGCGGGTCTTGCGTGGCTCTGTCCACACCTGAGTCGCCCCAGGGCCGCGCCCGATGACGTACAAAATCCAGCGCATCCTGCAAGGCTCCCTGCGCGATACCTGCATCAATACTGGCCTGAATCAGCTGCGAAACAGGCCCGGAAAGAGAAGGCACATCCGCAAAACGCCAGCTTTCAATGATGTTGTCTGGCTCAACCTGCACCTGATCAAACACCACGCTGCCACTGGCGGTAGTGCGCTGACCAAATGCATTCCAGTCGTCAATCACTTGTACGCCCGGCGCATCCGCGGGCACCCAGACTTGCACGCTACGGCCTTGCTCATCGGCAGCGCGAAAAGGAATCCAGTGCGCGAACAAAGCGCCAGTGGAATAAAAGCGCGTGCCGCTGACGCGCAAGCTGCCATCTGCTTGCCGGCTCAGATGCGCGGTGAGATCGGTAATACGTGCTGCTTTGCCCTTTTTTTCGGGTCCGGCATTACCCAGACGCGCTCCCTTGAGCACGGCACCAAACCAGCGCTGCTTTTGCGCCTCAGAGCCGGTGTCATTCACGTTCTGGATCAAGGCAAAATGGTTTTGAGGAATCTGCCCCAATGAGGCGTCAGCCGCACTAATGATGGCAAACACCTGGGCCAGGGTTGCCTTGGATGCTTCCAGGCCGCCATAGGCTTTAGGGATGGTGATGGCGCCTAGACCGCTGGCGGTATAACGCTCTATCTCGTCCCAGGGCAATTGACGCAAGCGGTCACGCTCGGCGGCTGTTTGCGCAAATTCAGCGGCCAATTGCTGTGCAATCGCAATCGCTTCGGCCTCGCTGCGAATGCGGTAGGGCACTTGGGGAGGCAGCGGCAAACGCTGTTCTGCGATTGTTGCGGGCAAAGCTTCGCCCTGAGTATTCCGATCAGTCATACGGTACTCTTTTCAGTTACTAAAAAAGGAGGGGGCAGGCGCGTGCAGCGCCTGATTTAACGGCCGCGCAACCAGTGCACGTAACGGTCTCCGGCAAACTGCACCACCGTCACCAGTGCAATCAGCACAGCAATTACGATCAGCATGACCTGGGTATCAAAGCGTTGATAGCCGTAGCGGATAGCCAGATCACCCAGCCCGCCGGCGCCCACTGCGCCCGCCATGGCCGAAGAACTGATCAAGGCCACCAAGGTAATCGTGAAGCCCCCGATAATGCCGGGCAGGGCTTCGGGCAAATAGACATGGCGCACGATGTCCCATTTCTTGCAGCCCATGGCCTGCGCCGCCTCGATCAAGCCCTCATCCACCTCGCGCAGGCTGACCTCCGCTATGCGGGCGAAAAAAGGTGTCGCGCTGATCGCCAGCGGCACAATGGCTGCCCACACCCCAATCGTGGTGCCCGCCAACAGACGAGTGAAGGGAATCAACGCCACCAGCAAGACAATGAAGGGCGTGGCGCGAAAGCCATTCACTACGCTGCCCACGACACGGTTGATCTTGGGCGACTCCCAAAAACCATTGGGGGCCGTCACAATCAAGAGCACCGCCAGCGGAATACCCGCCAGAAACGCTACGACACCGGACACGCCCACCATCATCAACGTATCCAGCAAGGCCTGCCAATAACGCTCAGCGGGGATACTCAGATTCCACAACATAGCCAATGTCCTCAATGTGATGCGCGATGGCCGCCGGGCCTTGCGTCAAAGATTTCAAATCGGGCAATGTCACATGCCCTTCAATCGCGACCAGCAAGCTGCCTTGTGCATGGCCCTGAATGCGGTCCACCCCGCCATGTACCAATTGCGGTTGGCCGGGCAGGCTGCGAGCGATGCGCAGCAAATCCGGCTCCCATCCCCCTTCGCCGCTATAGCTCAACTGCAAGATGCGGCTGTACACACCGGCCTTGGGGCGCTGCTGTACCAACCTTGCCTGCAGATCCTCGGGCAGATTGTGTTGCAGCGGAGCCAGCAGTGCTTTGGTCGCGTCATGCTGGGGTTTGCCAAAGACCCGCCAGACCTCGCCCAGCTCGGCAATGCGGCCTTTTTCCAGCACCAGTACCCGGTCCGCAATTTCCCGGATCACGCTCATCTCGTGCGTAATCAGCACCACAGTGATGCCCAGGCGACGGTTAATGTCTTTGAGCAAACTCAGAATGGATTGCGTCGTTTCCGGGTCCAGGGCCGACGTGGCCTCGTCACACAGAAGAATCTGCGGCCCGGTAGCCAGCGCCCGGGCAATGCCCACGCGCTGCTTTTGCCCGCCCGACAAGCGACTGGGATAGGTGTCCGCCTTGTCCTGCAAGCCCACCAGTTGCAAGAGTTCCTGAACGCGCTGGGCCAGGGCCTGCGCTGGCACGCCAGCGACTTTCAAGGGCAGGGCGACGTTCTCGTACACGGTTTTCGCGGACAGCAAATTGAAGTGCTGAAAAATCATGCCAATGCGTCGGCGCAGTTTGACCAGCTCCGACTCATTCAATAAGGCGATGTCCACGCCATCCACCAGTACCTGGCCGTGCGTAGGGCGCTCCAGGCGATTGATGGTGCGCAGCAAGCTGGACTTGCCCGCGCCACTGCGGCCAATAATGCCAAAGATGCTGCCCGGCTCAATATCCAGATCAATGTCTTGCAGTGCAGGCACGGCACCTGCGGAGGACTGATAAACCTTGGACAGATTACGAAACGCCACGCTACCTGCACGGGTCGCTTGCGCGGACACCGCCTGCCGAGCCGCTTCGTGCACCTTGCTTTCAGGTTCTACACGCGGCTGAGCCGCTTCCTGTCCGGTCTCAAACCGTTCATCTACATTACGCCGCAGCGCTGATGTGTATGCCATGTCGCTTACTCCTTGCGCTGACTACCCTGCCACGGCAAGGTGTAAAGATTGGGGTTGTGATCAAAGCGATCATCAATCGTGCTGCGCACCGCTTGCGACTGCTGAAACAGCTCAACAAATTGCTGTAAGGCAGGGTCATTAGCGCGGTCTTGGCGCGTCACAAAACCCATGGCATAGAAGGTGTCCGCAATGCCGGAATACGCCAGGGCCTTGCCCGCATCCGCCTTGCGGCCGGCACTGACAAAGTAGCTGGGCCAGACCACCGCCAAATCCACGTCCGGCAGTGAATGGATCAACTGAGGGCCTTCAATTTCTACCAGCTTGAGCTTTTTGGGATTGCCCGCCACATCATTAATAGTCGCGCCAGTATCCAAACCATGGCGCAGCGTCAGCAAGCCTGCTTTTTGCAAGAGCAATAAACCGCGCCCTTGATTGACCGGGTCGTTAGGCAGCGAGACAGTCGCCCCATCCGGCACCTGCGCCAGGGATTGATGCTTGTTGGAGTACAGGCCGATGTTTTGCAGCAGACCCAGACCGATAAATTTCAGATCGTAGCCACGCTCTTTAATCGCGTTTTTCAGAAACGCTTCGTGCTGGAAAAAATTGACATCAATATCTCGATTGTTGACGGCCTCATTGGGCAGCGTCCAATCCGTAAATTCCACCAGCTCAATTTCCAGGCCCTGTTGTTTGGCTTCCGGAATCAGGGCCTGAACCGCATCAGACGTAGCGCCCGGTATGGAGCCCACTTTGATGACAGCCGCCGAACTATTCAGGGGAATCACTGCCGTCAGGACCAGACCCAAGGCCCAAAGCGTGAAACGGCGCGGGTTACGAGCAGCCATTACTTCGCTCCTTCTGCGGCGTTCAGCCAAGCCAAGGTGTACAAGCGCGGATCATTGTTGAACGCGGAGCGGGTTATGTCGCGCACAGAAGGGGAGTTTTGATAAATGCTAATGAACTTTTGAATCACAGGGTCGTTGGCGCGGTCTGCCTGAACAACGAATTGAATCGCAAACTGTGAGTCCTCGATCCCGGAATAGGCCAAGCCACTGGAGGGATCAAAGGCTTTAGCCGCCACAATAAAGTGCGGATAGCCTTGGGCAATATCCACATCACCCGTGATTCGAACCAGCTGCGGGCCTTCCACTTCTACAAAGCTGAGCTTTTTGGGGTTCTCGACAATGTCATCCAAATTGCCCAGGTATCCCACTTCCGGCTTGAGCTTGATGAGTCCCACTTTTTGCAGCAGCAACAAGCCGCGTCCCTGATTGACCGGATCGTTGGCAATGCCTAGCTTGCCGCCTTCAGGCACTTGATCGACGGAGGCATGTTTCAGCGAATACACGCCCACATTGGCAAGGATGCCGGTGCCGGCACTGGCCAGCTTGTAGCCATTTTTTTCGATCGCGTTTTTCAGGAAAGGCTGGTGCTGGAAGTAGTTGATATCAATATCGCCGTTCGCTACGGCAACATTGGGCGTGGTCCAGTCGGTGAACTCAATCACCTGCACATTGATGCCTTGGGCCTTGGCATCCTGGGCCGCCGCATTGATGGAGTCGGCATACGCACCGGGCACCACACCGATACGTAAAGAGTCAGCTGCAATGGCAGGAGAGACAGCCAGCACAAGGGCACTAGCTACGATGAATTTGGACAAATGCTGGAGCATGATAAACAGTGCCTCACGGGGTTGGCCTGCTGATGCAGACAAATCTTAGAAGCTTCTATTAAATCGGCTCGATGCCCCTCGCACCACAACAGAACATTCATTTACTTATGCGCCATATTGGCTCATCAAAATTACTTTAAGTTATTGATATTTATATTATTTTTAACAATAAACTAAGTTGTGAAAATGGTGCTTAGGGTCTGCTCACACGCCGCCCGACCAAGCCCACACAGGCCTCAAGCGGGACAAAAATCAGCCGAACTTTCCGACTCGCAGACAAAAAAATGCCCTGAGAGCTGACAAACAGCCTTCAGGGCATTTATTTACTGCGGCGCCATCAGACGCCCGCTCAGACTTAGCCGCGAACCTTAACCAGGATCTCGTCCAGCCAGGCCAGCATCAGGTCGATTTCGTCGGCCGTGATGTTCAGCGCTGGCATGAAGCGCAGCAAGTTAGGACGTGGCGAGTTCAGCAACATGCCTTCGGGAGCGCGATCGCGAGCGGCAGCCACAATTTCCGGGCCATCGTCCTGATCCAGGATCAAGGCGCGCAGCAGACCTGCGCCACGTTCGCCATTCATGCCCCACTTGGCGCTGATTGCCAGCAAGCCTTCGGACAGTTGCTTGGAACGGGCATTGACCGAATCCAGGAAGCCAGGGGCAGCCAGTTCGTCAAATACCGCCACGCCGGCAGCCGTCATCAGGGGGTTACCGTTGTAGGTACCGCCTTGGTCGCCAGGTTGGAAGCAGGACACTTCTTCGCGGGCACACAAAGCGGACAGCGGCACACCACCACCAATGCCTTTACCCAAGGTCATGATGTCTGGACGAATACCCGAATGTTCGTAGGCAAACATGGTGCCAGTACGGCCCATGCCCGTTTGCACTTCGTCCACGATCAAGAGCAGTTTGTGTTCGTCAGCCAGGGCACGCAGGCCTTGCATGAATTCCACGGTAGCGGGAATGACACCGGCTTCGCCCTGAACAGGCTCCAGCATGATGCCCACGGTTTGATCGTCGATCAAAGCGCGCACCGACTCCAGATCGTTCAGCTGGGCTTTAGGAAAACCATCGACCTGCGGGGCAAACATGCGATCCCAGCCGGGTTTGCCGGACAAGGACATGGTGGCCAGGGTACGACCGTGGAACGAGTGCTCAAAAGAGATGATCTTGAACGCGTTGTTCTTGTTGATCTGACCCCATTTACGAGCCAGCTTGATAGCGCCTTCGTTAGCTTCACCACCACTGTTGGCAAAGAACACGCGGTCAAAGCAGGAGTGCTCCACAATGCGCTTGGCCAGCGCGATAGAGGGCTCGTTGTAGAACGCAGGCGAAGGGTTGATCAGCTTGGACGCTTGTTCAGTGATGGCCTTGATGACGTTGGCGGGGCTGTGGCCCAGTGCGTTCACGGCCCAGCCCTGGACGGTGTCCAGGTATCGCTTGCCGTTGTGATCTTGTAGCCAGGAACCTTCTCCTCGCACAAAGACCAACTCCGGACGCTGGGTAATTTCCATTAATGCACGTACACCGGCCCGATCGAATTCCATAACGGCAAAC
>SMEN01000423.1_pt1 | contig 25090 bp, 19 predicted proteins | sample 2456271 | NCBI WGS metagenome assembly SMEN01 (sample SAMN10132593, study PRJNA489261) | soil metagenome | isolation source: day1 control-loamy sand soil ammended with raw manure from dairy cow... | place: USA | collected 2015-04-01 | reverse complement strand
CCTTTTTCCATGCCAAACAAGCTTTTTTGAAGTTAATTTTTGATTATTTTTTAGTTTACTGATGCTAAAAGATTTAAGGATTGAAAAAATTAAAGATTGGTAGATTTTTGGCCTGATGATTTGCAAATTTGCTTATTCGAGAATTGGGAAATGAAAATTAAAGAATCATATTATGTATAAAAATACTTTTTTACCACAGATGCACGGATGAAATTTCAAAATTTAAAATTTAATGATTGAAAAATGAAATAATGAAAGATATTGAATACTTCTTATTTATGTAAACTTTGTTAGATATAAACCTTGTAAGTTAACGTATAAAGAAAAATTAAAGCTCCATCAGAGTTTGAAACTCTATTGGAGTTGAATCAAATACAACACTGATGAACGGATGATATATTCAATTGGAAAAAATAATATTTTAAAAATGAAAAGACACAGATGATGAAAATTGAATTTTCTGAATAAGCTTATTTTAATATAAACCTACAAGGTTTTAGAAACCTTGCAGGTTAACTTTAGGCTTTGGACTACATGACTCAGGTTGCGTTAGGGATTGGAGCGATATCCTTTTTTGTTTAAAAACGGAATGTCATTTAAAAATGAGATTCTGAATCAAGTTCTCAGAATGACATAAAATGAATAACCGATAGAAACAAAAAAGATTTAGCGGAAAGCCCGACCGAGCGATTTATACTAAATGTCATTTAACTCATATATATAATGAGCGAGGGAACGCCCAGAAAAAATAGATAATCAATTATATTTCAACGTATTATTTAACAATCTAATATTTTACATCATTTTTTTTATTTATATTTATACTGCTAAAGAAAAGAAAATGATTAATAACTTTAAAAAACAGAGTTCAATTAATGATGTAATTGAACCTAATACTTTATTTATTGATGGAGTCGAATACATCAATTCGCAACAATGGGCTCTTGCGTACGAGAGTTTTACAGAAATTTTTCAATCAAGAAAACACAAATCTGTAGCATTGTTGTACAATATGGCTTTGTGTCATTTTTATGCCAATGAATATGCTAGAGCATTTACTTTATTAACCGAAAGTTTAATGCAACAAACTACACCAAAACCGGCATATCAACAGGTAGTTGAAATTCCTATTGCATTATTAAACTTAGAATTTGAAAGTTTGAATTATCAATTGGGATTACAAGAAAATACAGCATTGAAAAACACTCATATTATTAAACTGAGAATTAGAAGACTATTGGTAGATGTGCATCTGCAATTAGAAAATTGGCAGGAAGTTATCAAATTGTCGGAGTTACCAGATATGATGAAATGCAAGAATGTACAATCTGCTGTAGAAATTTCAAAATCTAAAACCAACATTATATAAAATGAATTTAAGAAACATTGAAGAAGCCTATCTAAAAGGCGAATCTTTTGAAGAAATTAGAAATCTCTACATTTCTCACATTGAAAACATTGAAGAAAATGAACAAATAGAGGTTTGGAAGCAGGTTTGCGGTTATGCAAATGAAGACATGATTGCCTATCTTTTATCAATTGGATGGCGAGCTGCAGGCGTGGCAGATAGCTACGATAATACACTTTTACATTTACTTGCTACACCAATTCCTTCTCCAACTAGTTATTTTATAAAGAATGATAAAGTTTATACTTGTACGCAACTTTTACTAGATGCTAAAGTAAGTCCTTTACGTAAAAATGACGAAGAGAAAACAGCTTTGATTTTAAGTGCACAAGTTGGTTACAACGAAATGCTTAAAGCTTATTATGAAAGAAATGCAAAGATTGACTTTACGGATAGAAATGGAAACACAGTTCTTCATTTGGTTGCACTAAATTTCAGAACTGCATATCAACAGTATGAAAAAGCAACCGAAGATTTAGATAGACATTTGAATGTAAAATCAGATTTTCCAATGAGTGAAGAGAAATTTGAACACAAGAAAAAAGTATTGGAATGGAATCAATATGTTTATAAAGAAAAAGTTGAGCGTTTTATTACGTATGCAGCAATGGCAATGGAGTTTGGGATTGACCCCTATCAAAAAAATACAGAAAGAGAAACAGCTATCGATGTTGCTGTAAGATATGGCTCTAAAGCCATTGGTGCAATTTTGTCTGGCGCAGATTTTTCAAATTCAGAAATGGTTCCATTTTATATGCAAGCTGGCGGAATGGATGTTTTTCAGGCGAGTGAAAAAGGTGATTTAGAAGCTTTGAATGCCTTGGCAAAATTAGGTTCGTCATTCAATGAAACGTGCGATAGAGAAGATTCTAAGTTAAATGGTTTAACACCTTTAGCTATTGCTATTATTAATCACGACTTTGAAACATCTGATTTTTTACTTAAAAATGGTGCTGACGCTACGCTTTTAGATAGTAAATCATGGCATCCGTTTAGGTATCTATTTACTCCCGAATCCAATGGAAACACCAATTCAGAACAGTTCAAAAACAATGTGTTTGTTAAAACTTTAAAAGCTTATATAGCAGCCGGTTTTGACATAAATTCACATATTGATGACGCTGGAAATACTTTATTAAACACAGCTTCCAGATTTCCAAATGGATTAACACTTTACAACAGCGATTCTATTTCTAAAGTATTAATAGAAGAATTAATTTATTCGGATGCAGACTTAAACTCGACTAATCAAGAAGGTATTTCAGCATTGATGTATTTATGTTTAGCTGGTTCTGAAAGAGCTGAGAAAAACATTATAACCATTTTAGAACAAGGTGCTTCTACAGAACTTAAAGATAAAAACGGCAAAACGGCATTGATGTACGCTGCTCAAAATTCAAATCATTCTACTGCTAAAACGTATTGCGAATTAATCTCAGAATTTGGAAATATCCTTGTCGATGCTAAAGATAATTTAGAGAAAACAGCTTTGGATTATGCAGCTGAAAACAATAATGAAGCTTTAGTAGCTTGGTTAGTCGGAAAAATGTAATCACAAACTTAAAACAAACCACAAATGGACAATATATTTTTAAATGCTTGTAAAAACAATCAGAAAGCAATAGTACAAACTTTACTTAAAAAAGGTGGAATAAATCTTGATAAACGAGATTCAATGGGCAATACCGCTTTGTTTTATTCTTGTCAAAAAGGCGCAAGAGATATTGTGAAAATTCTGATAGAAGCTGGTGTCGATGTAAATTTAGCCAATAACCAAAGTACAACTCCTTTACATATGCTTTCGCAAAGTGGTAACAAGGAAATTGTTTCTATTTTATTGGATAATGGAGCAGATATAAATACAACTGATAAAGAAGGAAGAACGGCTTTGATTTATTCTTTAGCTGAAGGCAGAACTGAATTTACAAAATTCTTACTTTCTAAAGGTGCTGATAAAAACATTAAAGACAACGAAGGTTATAGCGCATTAGATTATGCTACAAGTCGTGGCTTGAGAGATACAATCGCTCTTTTGGTTGGCGAATCTGAAGAAAAAAACAGCACAGGTAACACGCCTTTACACCAAGCGGTTTGGAACAACGAAGCGGAAGTTGTAGGTGAATTATTAAAAGTAAATAGTATAAATATAAATACATTAAACGACCAAGGCGATAGCGCTTTAGTACTTGCTTGTATGCAAAATAATTTACGTATTGTTCAACAATTGATAGATGCCAGCGCAGATTTACAATTAAAACGGTTGGATGGAAATTCTGTTCTACATTACAGTTGTGGTCGCGGAAACAAAGAGATTGTAAAACTTTTAATAGAAAAAGGAATGGACATTAATAGCAAAAATAATGAAGGAGAAACACCTTTGTTAGTAGCTGCTATTTGTGGATTCAACGATATTTCTGGATTGCTAATAGAAAATGGAGCCAATGTTAACGAAAAAGACAACGACCAAAATTCTGCTTTGCATTATGCTTCTGAAAGAGGTTTTAATGAAATTGTAGAACAATTGTTAATGGCTGGTGCGGAATCTTAAATCAAATTACTAAACAAAAAATGAATTTTAAATATAAATACCTATCAATTATTACACTGTTAATACTATTTGCATGTAATACAAAATCAGAAAACAAAAGAATTCCGATATATATTGAACCTTTTTACAATTCACAACCATTTAAAATAAATGTAGAAAAATATAATGAAGAATTGAAAAGTGACGATAAAGATGCCATTATCAAATTATCTAACGAAATAAAATCGAATAAAGATAATGTTGAATTAATGACAATGTTTGTACTTGCAACTCGACTGTATGATTTAGGATTAAAGGATGAAGCCTCTTACTGGTATTATACCGCTGGTCTTAGAAGGAATGTTTTTAAAGAAACTTTAATTTCTGACGCATCTACTGGAGAATATAAAATGGCTTTGGATTCTTATTATAAATTATTAGGTGAATATATCAATGGATATTCATTTGGAGATTTGGATAAAACAATCAAAATAACAAATCAGATTATTGAAGAAAGTCAAAATTTAAAATCCTTTTCAAAACTGTATCCAAATTATCAATTTGATGATACAAAATTAGATGAAGCAATTGAAAATAGTATTAATGACAGAAAAGAGTTAATTTCTTATATAGAAGAAAATAGAGAGGAAATCAAAAAAGCTAGAAAGGAGAACGGGATTGAAAACAAATATTAGTAGTAATTTTTAAAAAACCGATTTCATACAGTTATCGAAAAAAATTCAAATATTGATAAAACGCACTCAAATATTAATTGAATCCATGCAGATATTCATTTCATAAGAATCGTTTTTCTTTATGCAGTACTTTTACAGTATAGAATTAGAAAAATAACATTTAAAACATTGTTTACGTTTCGATTAAAAAGCAAACCTAACCAACCCACACTTAGAAAACAATGTTTTAATTTAAAAAAAAAACACTTATGAAAATTAAAAAAATTAAATTTATTCCAGCTATTTGTTTATCAATAGCATTTGCTTTTACATCATGTGATTCTGGAGTTAAGTATTCAATTGACAACCCAACTGACCAAGCTATTAAAGTGATAATTGATGACAAAGAAGCGGTTACAATTGAACCAAACACTTTTAAATCATTTGAAGAAGAATTGGAAAAAGGAAAACACACCATGCAACTTGAAAATGGTGAAAAAACTGAAATTAACTTGGAAGAAAACAGTGTGTTGCTAAATCCTACTCTTACTAATTATGTAAAAATAATTCAAGAGTATGGAGTTGGAATTCAGTCTTCTGCAAATGACACTACAGTAATGATTGGTGACAAAAAATATGTTGGTCCGATTAAATTTGTTTCAAACGCACCTGTTATTAGTTTAACGGATGTAAATTATGATGTTGAAACTGATTATCCATCTGTTGTTGAAACAACTTCTAGAGGAACAGTTACTAAAACTAAAATATTCCGTTTTGCTGATTTTGATAAATTCTACGAAGCTGAAATGAATTAATTCGGAATACATTCCAAAAAAGTATACCAAAAATAAAGAAAAAGAAAAAAATCTAAAATTGCTATAAACTCCGATAAGGTTCTGAATCTTGTTGGAGTTTTTTTTATGAGGATTTGGAAAGAAGAAAGAAGAAAGAAGAAAGAAGAAAGAAGAAAAAGAAGAAAGAAGAAAGAAGAAAGAAGAAAGAAGAAAGAAGAAAGAAGAAAGAAGAAAAAGAAAAGATTTGGAGATTGGAAAACTGCGTTTACTGATAATCTCAATTGGAAATAAACCTACAAGGTTTTATAAACCTCGCAGGTTAACTTTGAACCTTAAACTTTGAACCTTAAACTTTGAACCTTAAACTTTGAACCTTAAACTTTAAACCTTAAACTTTGAACTTTCAAACTTTAAGACTCATCTTGCGTTAGGGATTGAAGCGGTATCCTTTTTTGTTTAAAAAACGGAATGTCATTTAAAAATGAGATTCTGAACTTGATTCAGAATGACATAAATGAATAATCGATAGAAACAAAAAAGATTTAGCGAAAAGCCCGACCGAGCGATTTATAGAAAACTTGAATTACTCATATATATAATGAGCGAGGGAACGCCCAAAAAAAGATATTCAAAATATTAACGAATGTTAAAAACTTTATCTGACAAATAATCATTAACTTTGCGGAACGTTTATTAAACAAATAAAGAAATGCAAAACATTCCTAGTGTTGACTTGCGTGATTTCCTATCGGACGACCCGGTACGTAAACAAAAATTTGTAAATGAAATCGGAAAAGCCTACGAAGAAATTGGTTTCGTAGCATTAAAAGGTCATTTTTTAAGTGACGAATTGGTTGAGAATTTATACACGGAAGTGCGTGATTTTTTCAACTTACCAGTAGAAACAAAATCGAAATATGAAGTTCCAGGAATTGGAGGTCAAAGAGGTTATGTTTCTTTTGGAAAAGAATCTGCAAAAGGTCGTAAAACTGGCGACTTAAAAGAGTTTTGGCATTTTGGACAATATGTTGAAAATGACCCGAAATTAGAAGCTGAATATCCAGCAAATGTTACAGTTGAAGAACTTCCAAATTTCAACAGCACCGGTAAAGAAACGTACCAAATGTTAGAAAAAACTGGAGTTTATGTATTGAGAGCTTTGGCTTTATTCTTAGGTTTAGATGAGTTTTATTTTGACAAATTCGTTAAAAACGGAAACTCAATTTTAAGACCTATTCACTACCCTCCTATTTTAGATGAGCCAAAAGACGCAGTTCGCGCTGCTGCTCACGGAGACATCAATTTAATTACTTTATTGATGGGAGCTCAAGGAAAAGGACTACAAGTTCAGAATCACAATGGAGAATGGATTGATGCAATTGCAAATGATGATGAATTAGTTATTAATGTTGGTGATATGTTATCTCGTCACACAAACAACCGTTTGAAATCTACGATTCACCAAGTGGTTAATCCGCCTAGAGAATTATGGGGAACTTCAAGATATTCGGTTCCTTTCTTTATGCATCCAGTAAGTGAAATGCCATTGAATTGTTTAGAAAATTGTATCGACGAAAACAATCCAAAACAATTTGAAGATATCACAGCTGGTGAATTCTTAACAGAACGTTTGATTGAACTTGGTTTGATTAAAAAATAACAATAGAAAAAGACAAGGTTTATTAAATCTTGTCTTTTCTTTTTACTTCTTATATATTACTTCACTTTTGATTCCATCATATCCAAAAGCTTCGAATATTTATCTAATTCTATAATCAATTCTTGAGATTCTGAATTATCTAAAATCACATTGATTAATTCGCGAGCTGCAAATATTTTATTTGTAACATTTTCAAACTTTTTTTCTCCAACACAATCAATCACTTCTTGAGTTAATTGATGAAGTAACATTTTTTGAACTTCCATAAACATTATTTAAAAGCACAAAATTAAACTTTATAATAGAATACGTATCTTTGATATATAATTTTATTTTTCAGTTATGACAAAAAAAGGAAACAGCTTAGCAGATTTAGGCGGATTTGTTTTTTCTACAAATAAAGATTTTGAATTTGATAACAATGAAGAAATCATCGAAACATTAGCACCAAACAAACAACATTTAGAAGCGCATTTGGATAAGAAAAATAGAGCTGGAAAAGTTGCAACAGTTATTGTTGGATTTTCGGGTTTAGACGAAGATTTAAAAGCTTTAGGCAAAGAACTAAAAACACTTTGTGGCGTTGGTGGTTCTGTGAAAGATGGAGAAATAATTATACAAGGAAATTTCAGAGATAAGATAATGGAATATCTTACTAAAAAAGGATATAAAGTAAAACGCGTAGGAAGTTAATTATGGAAAAGATAAAAGAATCGGAATTAATCATTAATCCAGACGGAAGTGTTTATCACTTAAATATTAAACCAGAAGATATTGCTCACGATATTATTTTCGTTGGTGACCAATACAGAGTTGAATCAATTACAAAATATTTTGATTCGATTGAATTTTCAACTCAAAAAAGAGAATTCAAAACCCAAACCGGAACATATAAAGGCAAAAAGATTTCGGTTATTTCTACAGGAATTGGACCAGACAACATCGATATCGTTATGAACGAGTTAGATGCTTTGGTAAATGTAGATTTTAAAACTAGAACTATAAAATCAGAACTTACTCAATTAAATATTATTCGTGTTGGAACTTCTGGATCGTTACAAGCGGATATACCCGTTGATTCGATTTTGATGTCAACCCACGGAATTGGAACTGATAATATGTTACGCAGTTATGCCATTGATGGAATTACTGAAACAGAAATTGAAGATGCTTTTATTGAGCAAACCAATTGGGATTTAACCAAAGGTCGTCCTTATATTATTAAAGGAAGTGAAAAATTGATTAAACAATTTGCATCTGATGAAATGCACCAAGGAATGACCGTAACTGCTGGCGGATTTTATGGTGCTCAAGGTCGTGTGATTCGTTTAGCTGTTCAGGATTCAGAATTGAATTCTAAAATCGATTCATTTAAATATAAAAACCTAAGACCTACGAATTTAGAAATGGAAACCGCTGCGATTTACGGCCTATCAAAGTTATTAAGTCATCACTCACTTTCGCTAAATGCAATCATAGCAAATCGCGCAAATGGAACTTTTAGCAGCGATCCGTATGCAGTAGTTGAAAATCTGATTCAGTACACGTTAGAAAAAATTAGTCAATAGCATTTTTATATAGGGTATTTTTTACAGAATAAAAATAATATCTTAAAATATTAAACAATTTTTCAAATAAGTTAAACATTTCAAAAAAGAATACACATATCTAATAGCTTTATTACATATTTACTATTTTTACAATTCGAAAATTGATAACCATGACGAACGAATTAGAATTAACCAGAATTCTTTTTAAAGATTACGAAAGTAAAATTATGTCAGCTGCAGAAGCTGCACTTTTAATTGATAATAATAGCGTAGTTGGATCTAGTGGATTCACAAAAGCTGGAGATAGTAAATCAGTTTTACCTGCATTTGCTAAAAGAGCAGAAAATGAAGATGTAGCAATCACGTTAATTACAGGAGCTTCTTTAGGTTATACTACAGATGCAGATTTAGCAGACAACAATGCTTTAATTCGTAGAATGCCTTTTATGGCAGACCCTGCTTTACGTAAAAGTATTAACGAGTACAAAGTAAAATATATCGATCAACACTTGAGTGAAACTATCGAACAATTGATTTGTGGACACATCGCACCGGTTGATACAGCAATTATTGAAGCATCTTCAATTGATGAAAACGGAAACATCATTCCAACAACGTCAATCGGAAATTCAGCTTTCTTTGCTGCACAAGCGAAAAAAATTATTATCGAAATCAATACAAAAATTCCAGTTACATTTAAAGGAATTCACGATAGTATTGTACCAAAATCATATCCAGATAGAGATATCATCAATATTCAAACTGTTGCTGATCGTATCGGAACAGAATACATCACCATCGATCCAGCAAAAGTTGTCGGAATTGTATTTACTGATATTACAGATCAACCAGCAGTAATTTCTGAACCAGATGAAAAAACTTCAGCAATTTCGAAACACTTATTAAACTTCTTTGAAAAAGAAGTTGAAAAAGGTAAATTAACTTATGCTTTATTACCATTACAAGCTGGTATCGGAAAAGTTGCTAATGCAGTTTTAACTGGATTTAAAGGTTCTAAATTTAAAAACTTAACGATGTATTCTGAAGTATTACAAGATTCTACTTTTGAATTATTCGATTCAGGAAATATGGATTTCGCTTCAGGTTCTTCAATCACGGTTTCTGAAGGTTGCTACGAAAACGTATTAAAAAACTTTGATAAATATAAAGACAAATTAATTCTTCGTCCGCAAAATATTTCTAACGCACCAGAAGTTATCAGAAGATTAGGAATCATCGGAATTAATACTGCAATTGAATTCGATATTTACGGAAACGTAAACTCAACTCATATCAGTGGTACTAAAATGATGAACGGAATTGGTGGTTCTGGAGATTTCGCTAGAAATGCTTATTTGAGTATTTTCGTATGTCAAGCGGCATCTAAAGAAAATAAAATTTCTCACGTTTTACCAATGGTTTCACATACAGATCATACAGAACACGATGTTGACATTTTAGTTACAGATCAAGGTTTAGCAGATTTAAGAGGATTATGTCCACGCGAACGTGCTGAAGTGATTATCGAAAACTGTGTACACCCAGAATACCGTGAAGAAATTCGTGAGTATTTTGAAAGAGCAAAAGAAACTGTTGGCGGTCATACACCACATATTTTATCTGAAGCTTTCAAATTCCACACACGTTTAAAAGAAACAGGTTCAATGAAACAATAGTTTTCATAACATATAATTAAAAAAGGAGATTCATAATGAATCTCCTTTTTTGTGTCGATAAAAAAACTCGACCGAAGCCGAGTTTCATATTCTTATTTCTTTTCAATTTCTTTCAAAGAATCCATTTTTTTACTTGCCAAGAAACCTTTGATATCTTCGAAATGCTCAATAACACGTTTGTTAGAAAATTCAAAAACTTTTTCAGCTAAACCGTCTAAGAAATCACGATCGTGAGAAACTAGAAGAACCGTTCCTTCAAATTCGCGAAGTGCTTCTTTAATAATATCTTTCGTCTTCATATCTAAGTGATTTGTTGGCTCATCCAGAATAAGAAGATTCACTGGTTCTAACAACAATTTAATCATTGCCAAACGCGTTTTTTCTCCTCCAGAAAGCACCTTAACTTTCTTTTGAATATCATCGCCGGAAAACATAAAAGCACCTAATATGTTTTTTATTTGTGTACGAATATCTCCAACAGCAATATGATCAATAGTATCAAAAATGGTAATATTTTCGTCTAATAACGAAGCTTGATTTTGTGCAAAATAACCGATTTTAGCATTATGTCCGATTTCTAATTTACCTTGAAATTCAAGTTCGTTCATAATCGCTTTAATCATCGTTGATTTACCTTCACCATTTCTTCCAACTAAAGCAACTTTTTGACCACGTTCGATAACCATATTTGCATTTTTAAACACCACGTGATCTCCGTAAGATTTAGACAAATCTTCAACAACAATTGGATATTGTCCTGATCTTGGAGCTGGTGGAAATTTTAATCGTAATGCAGATGAATCTACTTCGTCAACCTCAATCGGAACAATTTTTTCTAGCATTCGAACACGAGATTGCACAGCGTCCGTTTTTGAGAAAGTTCCACGGAAACGATCAATAAAAGCTTGATTATCTGCAATAAATTTTTGCTGTTCGTCATACGCTTTTTGTTGGTGAATTCTACGATCTTTACGCAATTCTAAATATTCAGAATACACGGCTTTATAATCATAAATTTTCCCCATTGTAACTTCAATCGTACGATTTGTGATATTGTCAACAAACGCTCTATCGTGAGAAATTACCATAACTGCTTTGGCAGAATTAATCAAGAAATCTTCTAACCATTGAATACTTTCAATATCCATATGGTTTGTTGGCTCATCTAATAAAATTAAATCGGGTTTACGCAAAAGAATCTTTGCCAATTCAATACGCATTCTCCAACCTCCAGAAAACTCAGACGTTGGACGATCTAAATCTTCTTGAAGAAAACCTAATCCTTTTAATATTTTTTCAACTTCTGCTTCGTAATTTACTTCTTCGATCGAATAAAACTTTTCACTTACTTCAGAAACACGTTCGATCAACTTCATATAATCATCCGACTCATAATCTGTACGAACCGTTAATTGCTCATTTAAATCATCGATTTCTTTTTTCATTTCGAAAATTTCGGCAAAAGCTTTCGAAGCTTCTTCACGAACAGTAGCATCGTCATGAGATAATAAATGTTGCGGAAGATAAGCGATAACAGCATCTTTAGGAGCGGAAATTGAACCCGTAGAAGGTTTATTAACTCCGGCTACAATTTTCAGCAAGGTTGACTTCCCTGCCCCATTTTTTCCCATTAATGCAATTTTATCATTTTCATTAATAGCAAAGTTAACTCCACTAAATAAGGTTGTTCCGCCAAATTGAACGGAAATATCGTTTACTGTTATCATTTAAAAAAATATTTTTGCAAATATACATTTTCGCTGAATATCAAGGAACGAGATTGATGAAATTAATTCAGGAAATTTAGAAACAAAAAAGCAGCCCAAACGGATTGCTCTTAATTGTAAATAAATTTATTGTTAGGTTATCGGGTAAAGGTGAAAGTTTAGTTAGTTGCAGATGTATTTCTTTTTTCTGTTGACATTTCAGATACTATTTTGCAAATTATACAATTCAGATATTTTGTAAAATTTCATATTATTACTTTTTACATAGTTACAAATTTCAATTAGAGTTTGGTATTCCGTTTCATAATTATTTTGAAAAGTTGGAACTGGTTTGTGAGCATAAAATATTACGATTTTATTATTGTTTTTTGCATATTCTAAAAGTGATAAAAAATATGAAATACTAAAATGTGAATAATTGTTGTCAATTCCTAAACCAAACACAAGATTATTATAATTGTAAAAACAATTTTGAGAAACTGGATTTGCATTTCCATATGTTGTTCCTCGAACTATTTCAAATCGATTGAATAATAAATTATCTGTCGTTAGATTTCTTGCTCCATAAGGGTAAGAAAATGAACTCGTTGACAAATCATTATTATTCATTAAAGTTTCCATAGGAATAATTTCTTGATTTAAATATTCTGCAGTTCCGTTTACTGAAATAAAATTAGGCGCATTTAAATGATTTAATCCGTGACCACCAATTTCATGACCGTAACTTTTCAAATCTTTCAATTTTTGAATTTTGTTTACTGATAATTGATTAAATCGAGTTACAAAAAATGTTGCTTTCCAATCGTAAGGTTCTAAAATAGTATTAACTGTAAACCATTCATCTACAAAATCATCATCAAATGTAATTACAACTCCTGATTGTAAAATTGATTGTTGCATTGGAATATCATCACTTTCACTACAAGAAAATAATATTAAACTTAAAACTAATAAAAAGTATTTTTTTGTCTTCAAATTTCAGTTCTTTTTACAATCTGTTTTTCCAAGGTTTCAACTAACGGGCCGCGTACTTAAGTAGTTGCGAAAAGAAAAGCAAGAAGCTTAACCAAAGTCAAAACCGAGCATCCACATTTATTTATATTTTTATTTCAATTAGCTTTCATCACATGCCCTCTGGGCAAGACGAAAGCTTAGTTATTAGGTGCTTATAATTTTCACATTTTTGGCACAAACACCTTTACTATTGTTTCCTTCCTCAAATGAAACTAGTTGTCCGTCTTTTATTCTTTTTAATTCGTTTGTTGTTCTTATTTCAGGAAAATCAGTAAAATGGGCAAAATAACGTTCATTTTCCGACTCAATGAATACGTAAGAATCATTTAAAGCTTTGATTATATTACCTACTTTATTTCCATTGCCAGTATCTTGTTCATCAATAATATAATTCAATGACGAATCATTATATTTTTCTGCATATTTCAGAACTACTTTTCTAGTAAGATAGGTTAATGAAATTTGTTTTTTATATTTTTCAATTATTTCATGAACATACGAACGATTATTTTCAATTTCAGTCGGGGGCATCATCATTAAAAAAGTATATAATGCATCACTAAAATTCTTTAACATTTTAGTGTCGACAATATTCTTTTCAACACATGTTCCGAAAATTTCAAATGACTTTTTAAAGTGGTTTATACCACTGTCAATATCACTTTGGACTTTCAAATAACTTTGTCCGCTATTTGAATAAAGTGAAATCAATTCAGTATATGCAACTCTTAAATTTAATGGGTCTAGGTTTGTATTGGAAATTAAGTTTTTAATAATTTGAATTGCCTTGTTGTATTCTTTAGAAACATTATAACATCTAACAAATAGAAAAGATGAAAAAGGATGATCAGGTTTTAATTTGAATAGTAATTCAGCACATTCTATTGCTTTTTTCGTATCCTCAAGATGGAAAAGTAAAAATTGAGCATAATAATATAATAATCTAGGGTTTTCTGGAGCTATTTCTAAACCTTGAAGATAATCTTCTTCTGCCCCTAATGTATCACCTTTAGTTGCTTTTAAAAAACCTCCAACTCTATAAACTTCATAATAATTTGGGTCGACACCTTTTGCTTCATTAACTTTTTTGAAAGCATTTTGATAATCATTCCCTTTTGAAAACTTTAATGCTTCTGCCAACAATTTGGCTGCGATTCTTTGGTTAGGTGTTTCACAATCTAAAGCATTAACAGAAAATTCATTAAAACTATTAACTTTTCTTATATCTTGTATTCCAGAGAAAAGCTCTCTTGATTTTCTTGTAATTTGTTTTACAAATTCGGGATTCACTGGATGTGTAAAGGATAAAAATTCTTTTGCAAAGTCAGGAATGTAAAAATAAACCTCTTCTAAATTTGACACATCTACAATTTCTCTGCTAATTAGTGTAGTTTTAAATAGTTCTATCAAGTACTTTCTAGCTTCAATCGTTTCATAATCAGATAAGTAAAGGATTTCAGCGCTACTTAATTTTCTACGTGAAGCTCTTATGGAGTTTAAAACAGAGATGGCTCCTGGACTTAACTTTTCGTACACATTTGTTAAACAAAAATTCAATAAATCATCTTTGTTATTAAGAACTTCTTGTGGCGATATTCCCATCTCAACAGTACTTACGAACCATTTTAAAGCTAAGGGATTATAATATAACTTTGATGCAACATCAGCCAAGGTAGCTTGTGGTAGTTTTATTAAAATGTCACTATTGCGAATTCTCGCTATTTCACGTATAAATTTCGCGCATTCGGTTTCAGTTAAACCAGTTAATGTTCTAGGATATTCCAATTCACCTAAACCAATTCTAGATGTAATAACAATATTACATTTTGTTTGTGCAGTTCTAATAAAATCACGAACTTCTTCACTTTGAATAGTCTCAAGATTATCTATTATTATTAAAGTTTTGAATAATTCTAAATACTCAAGAATTGAATCTAATTTATTTATTTTAACATTTTGATCAATATTCTCAGAAATAACATCAATAAGTCCAGTGTAATCTGTAATTGCTGAATATATTTCTTCAATTCCCTTTGAGGTCAACATAGTAGTTTTTGCCGACGTCCAAATAATTAATTCAAAAGGGCATTTATCACCTAAGTCAACCAAATCATAGGCAACTTTAACAGCTAAAGCTGTTTTTCCAATTCCTCCATCACCAAGTATACTAACTACCTTATTGGATAAAATCAGTTTTTTAATTTCTTCAACATCTTTAGTCCTTCCAATAAATCCAGTGTCGTCAAAATCAGGTACCGGTAAATTATGGATAACTTCACTGGGGTCACTAAAAAAGTTAGTTGCAGGTAATTTTAATGATAGAAGATAGGAAGAGTCTTTCTCAATTAACTCCCTTGTTTCCAATGTATAATTCCAATCAATCGGGGAGTTGTTTTTCAATTTTTCTACAAAATCATAAACAGTTGAAAAATCTCCTCCAAGAAGTGGTCTAGTATGCATTACACGATTTCTAATCGGAGTAAGATCTGATAATTCTTTAAAAATTTGATCTAAATAATCAGAGGTGTATTTAGGTAGAAATACATTATTTTTTCTAAGTAGAATAAAGGTGTCATGAAAATCAATGAAATCAATGGTATCGTCTAGATTAGTTTTGTAATCAAGTCCAGGATTTTCTTTATTAAATCTATCAATTACCCTTGCAATCATTTCTGGATTTTGAAAGAATGTTATATCCTCTTGAAAAGGTGTAATGTACTTTTTTATAAGGTTTTTCAAATCTGTTTCAATACCATAAATGAATGCAGCTAATGTTATTCTAGTTTCTGTAATTCTTGCCATTTATTTTTTGATTTTGTTTTTTGTTTATTTCCAGCTAAAATTTATTTAGGCACAATACTCCTAATTCTAAAAAAAACTCATTTCTCTCTATAAAGCTTGAAAAAGAAAGTCCTCTCACCTATTTCATATATTGCGTATATTATAAATGTTATTTTTTTTATTCAACAAACATACACTTTTCCTCCACATTTTAGCATTTTTTCTTATCAGGGTAAACCCTGAATTTCAAACATAAAACTCCTAAATATTTCATTTTGATAGTTAAAAACAACATTAAACATTACGCCTTTTAACCCATTTGTAAACCTCAATCCATAAAACCGAAACGGCTGCAATGAAAAGTAAAATTACAATCTCAGAAAATCCTATAGGAACTACTTGAAAGAACGAAGCAAAAACTGGAATATAAATGATTGAAAAAAGTAATACCAACGTAATTCCAATAACTAAAGGGAAAAGTTTATTCTTATTTTTTAAACTATCAAACACGCTATATACAAACGAACGATTAACCAAGCTAAGAAAAATATTAGCAAAAATTAAAGTGGTAAAAACCATCGTACGCGTAAAATTTTCATTATTCCCTAAGTGCAACGAATACTGATATGCAAACAAAACTCCTACTGCAATAACCAATCCTTGAATTATACTAATACTCAGTTCTTTCCAATTTAAAAAGGTATCGGTTAATTTTCTAGGTTTTTGGAGCATCGTATTTTTTTCCATAGGTTCATTTTCATAAACAATAGAACAAGTAGGTCCCATAATCAATTCAAAAAAAATGACATGAATTGGCGTAAAAATATTCGGATAAATCCAACCTAAAAACAAAGGCAACGAAACCGTTAAAATAATAGGAATGTGAATCGAAATAATATATTGAATCGCCTTCTTGATGTTTACATAAATTCTGCGTCCAGCTGCAATACCAACAATCAACTTATCTAAATCGTCATTCGTAATCACTAAGGCAGCGGCAGCTTTAGCGATTTCAGTTCCTTTGCTTCCCATGGCTACACCAATATGAGCAGCTTTTAAGGCAGGCGCATCATTTACACCGTCGCCCAACATTGCAACAACTTCCCCATCTTTCTTTAAAGCATTTACCATAGCCAGTTTAGCTTCTGGAAACATACGTGTAAATAAAGTGGTTTTTCGAGAAAGTGCAATCAGTTCATCTTGATTATGATGAACAATATCAGCACCATTAATCGCAGGAGTTATATTAACAATACCTGCTTGATTAGCAATTGCAGCAGTAGTTTCGGCATTATCTCCAGTAATGACTTTAACTTTAATTCCTGCTTTATAAATTTTATCAAAAACTGCTTGAATATCTCTTTTAGGTGGGTCATAAAAAACAGTAAATCCTAAGAACTCAAATGGAAAATCTTGTTGTTTATCAAAAAAATGCGTTCCTTCAAAATTTGATTTAGCAACGCCAAGCACACGATATCCTTGACTTCCGAAAGAATTTATCAGCTCTCTTAAAAGTTTTGTTTGCTCTACAGAAAGATGACAAACAGCTAAAATAGCTTCGGGAGCACCTTTGGCAGCAATGATTCGTTCTTCAGCTTCATTTTCGAAAATATGCGTCATCATTGGAGGTTTTCCTTCTAACGGATATTCATGAATCATTTTAAATGTATTTCGAAGATCATTTGACTGCGTTTGTTCAAATCCATTGGATCAAAAGGAACAGGTTCACTACTCCACATCGCAAAATGAATTAAGTCAGAAAGTTCAGGAGAATGAAACTGTTGTTCATCAAATGTTTGATTCGATTTAAAATCATATAACGATTTTAGCTGCATCGTATTTTCGGTAATCGTTCCAGTTTTATCTGTGCAGATTACGGTTGTGCTTCCTAAAGTTTCAACTACACTACTTTTTTTAATGATAACGCCTTGTTGCATTAGCTTCCATGCTCCTAAAGCCATAAATGTGGTAAATGCAACAGGTATTTCTTCCGGTAAAATTGACATAGCTAAAGTTAAACCAGATAATAAGCTTGAAATAAAGTTACCTGATTTATAAAAACTAAAAGCAAAAATCATTAAGAACACAGCAATACCAATAAATGCCATTCCTTTGACAAATTTGGTTATCTGAATTTGCAAAGGCGAAGGAACTTCTTCTATTTCTGATATGGATTGACCTATTTTTCCTAATTTGGTTTCGTTTCCGATATGTATCACTCGAATAACGGCTAAACCAGAAACGACAATAGTTCCACTATAAATATGATTATCCTCGGATTCACTACTTTTAAAAACAGAAAAACTCTCTCCTGTTAATGATGCTTCGTTTACAGAAAAATCACTACTATAAACAATTTCGCCATCGGCATTTATCATTCGACCTTCTTCAGTCAAATATAAATCACCAACTGCAATTTCATTAGTTGGAATTTCAATAATTTGACTATCACGAATGACTGTACTAAGAGGTTCGTTCAACTTAACTAAAGCTTCAAGGGCTTTTTTACTTCTGTTATCCTGATAAAATGAAATTCCAGAAACAGCTATAATTGCACCCAGCATAAAAAAAGCTTCAGAATAATCCCCAACAATAAAATATATAATTGCAACAGCAATAAGCAATAGTAACATCGGCTCTTTTAAAATCTCAAAAAGCATTTGATACCAAGTGTTTTTGTTATCTTGTTTTACTAGATTGTATCCGTATTTTTTTCGAGATTCTAGTAATTGCTTTGTTGTTAATCCGTTTAAATTTTTTGGTAAGTTAAAATTCATTTGTTTTGGCTTATAATAAAAAAATAGATAATTATTCTAATTTATAGAATTTTAATTATCTTTCTGTTTGCAATTAAAGATTTTTACGGAATTTATATCTAGTTTAAATTAAAAAATAAAAAATCCCGAAGCTTTCACTTCGGGATTTGATATATTATGCATCTCTGTTTACGTCGAATGTTTCTAAGTAATGCGCAACTCTTTGCACGAATTGACCTCCTAATGAACCATCAACTACACGGTGATCGTATGAGTGAGATAAGAACATTTTTTGACGGATTCCGATAAAGTCACCTTCTGGAGTTTCGATAACAGCAGGTACTTTACGAATCGCACCTAAAGCCAAGATTCCTACTTGAGGTTGGTTGATAATTGGTGTTCCAAAAACAGAACCAAAAGTACCAACATTTGTAACCGTATAAGTTCCGCCTTGCGTATCGTCTGGTTTTAATTTACCCATTCTTGCACGGTTTGCTAAATCGTTAACCGCTTTTGCCATTCCAACTAAGTTTAATTGATCTGCATTTTTGATTACAGGTACAATTAAGTTTCCGTTTGGTAAAGCAGCAGCCATTCCTAAATTGATGTTTTTACGTTTAATGATATAATCACCATCAACAGAAATATTCATCATTGGGAAATCTTTTAATGCTTTTGCAACAGCTTCCATGAAAATTGGAGTGAAAGTTAATTTTTCACCATCACGTTTTTCATAGATACCTTTCATCTTTGTTCTCCATTTCACGATGTTTGTTACATCAACTTCAATGAACGATTGAACGTGAGCAGCCGTTTGAACTGACTGAACCATATGATGCGAAATCAATTTACGCATACGATCCATCTCAACGATTTCATCTTGTCCGTTAACTGAAACTGGAGCCGCTTTTGTAGCAGATTGAGTAGCAACTGGAACTGGCGCAGCAACTTGTTTAGCTGGAGCAGCAACAGCTAGCTGAGATCCTCTATTTTTGACGTAATCTAAAATATCTGTTTTTGTAATTCTTCCATCTTTTCCTGTTCCGTTCATAGCTTCTAATTCAGCCATAGAAACACCTTCTTCTTTAGCGATATTTTTCACTAATGGAGAAAAGAATTTATCAGATGAAGAAAAATCTTGAGCTGAAATTTCTTTAGCAGCTTCAACCGTTTTTTCAACCTGAGCAACAGCAGCAACTTCAACATTTGCAACTGGAGCCGAAGCAGCAACATCACCACCTTCTGTTTCAATAATCGCAATAGTTTGACCTACTTGAACTACATCGTCAACACTAAAAAGTACTTCAACGATTGTTCCTGAAACTTCAGAAGGAACTTCGCTATCTACCTTATCGGTAGCGATTTCAACAACTGTTTCGTCTTGCTCAACAGTATCTCCAACGTTTTTAACCCAATTTGTAATCGTTGCTTCTGCAACACTTTCACCCATTTTAGGTAATTTCAATTCAAACCTTGCCATATATTTAATCAAAAGTTGTGTTTAATGAATAGTTTTACAAATTTAATATTATTTTCGGTTTTTTCTAACAAAATTGAAATTTTCACATTATTTCAATGATAAAACTTCTCCTCTATCATTTTTATCATTACTTCCTAAAAAAAATTCAGAATTTATAGGTTTTAACTTGAATGTAAAGCCATAATTTTTGAATCTTTCTAATAATTTTATATAGTCAGAGTATTGAAAAGCAGCCGAATCATACAATATTTCTATTTTATTACCTTTATTTTTTTCTAAATATGAATTTAATTCTTCATATTTAGACAATTCAATAATTGAAATACCGTTTATTTCTTTAGTATCATAACTTTTATCTGATAATAAAACGTATTCATTTGGAATATATTTTTCTTTTACTACTTCAGTTTTCTTTTTAAATGCAAAAATGGAAATCCCAACATTCATCATTATATCAAAAAGAAAAGAAGAAGAGAAATGTTTACGATAAAAAAATTGCATTGCTTCTTTAAAACGATTCATATACGTTCCATCCTTTAAAGTACTTTCTCCTTTGAAATGAATACAAGAAACTTCAGAATAATAATAATTTTGCTTCCCTTCTTTTAAACTCAAATAAGACAAATCAATATCATCCGAATACATAAAACAACCTTCATCAAAACCACCTACTTTTAAATACAATTCGCGCTCTAAAAACATAAAAGCACCAACTAAAATAGCAACTTTCCCATTTTCATTCTCAGAAAGATGTTGTGCATAATATTGATTGAATAATTTTGATTTTGGAAAAAATTTATACAACCCCATAACTTTGGTAAAAGCAACCCAAGGCGTTGGAATTCCACGTTTACTTTCTGGAAGAAAATTACCTGATCCGTCAATTAACTTACAACCGATAATTCCGAAATCTGACAAATTTTTAACGTGATTTAAAATTGAAGTAAATGTATTTTCTGCTACTATCGTATCCGGATTTAAAATACAAATATATTTTCCTTTTGCAATGTCAACACCTTGGTTATTTCCCTTTGGAAAACCAGCATTATAATCATTAAAAATATAGGTGATTTCTGGAAACACATTTTCCATCATTTCCTTAGAACCATCTGTAGAATTATTATCGACAACAATAATTTCGGCATCTAGAGATTCAATAGCTTTTTGAACGCTTTTGATACAAGCTTCCAAAAAATACTTGACGTTATAATTTAATATTATGACTGATAATTGCATAAAACAAATATAATTTTAAAAAAGTAGAAAGCATAAAAAAAGTCCGAAACTTTCATTTCGGACTTTGATTTTATATTGAAATAGAATTAGTCGTTTTTAAAACGTTTTCTATCTGTTTCCGTTAAGTGGATTTTACGAATACGGATTGATTTCGGAGTAACCTCAACATACTCATCTTTTTGAATATACTCTAAAGCCTCTTCTAAAGAGAAAATAATTGGAGGAATAATTCTTGCTTTCTCATCATTTCCTGAAGAACGAACGTTAGATTGTTTTTTCTCTTTTGTTACGTTCACAGACATATCATCAGCACGAGAGTTTTCACCAATTACCTGACCTTCATAAATTTCAGAGTTTGGCTCAATGAAGAATTTACCACGATCTTGTAATTTATCTAGAGAATAAGGAATTGCTTTTCCTTTTTCCATAGAAATTAAAGAACCTTTGTTACGTCCAGAAATCTCACCTTTGAAAGGCTCATATCCAATGAAACGGTGTGCCATAATAGCTTCTCCAGCTGTAGCAGTTAACAACTGATTACGTAAACCAATAATTCCACGAGAAGGAATATTAAATTTAATAATCATACGTTCACCTTTTGGTTCCATAGATAACATTTCACCTTTACGTAAAGTTACAAATTCTACAGCACGTCCAGATAAATTTTCAGGAATATCAATAGTTAACTCTTCGACTGGCTCACATTTTTTACCATCAATTTCTTTGATGATAACTTGTGGTTGTCCGATTTGTAATTCATAACCTTCACGACGCATTGTTTCAATTAAAACTGATAAATGCAATACACCACGACCAAAAACCATAAATTTATCAGCAGAATCAGTTTCACCTAATCGCATCGCTAAGTTTTTCTCTAATTCTTTTGTTAAACGTTCACGGATATGACGAGAAGTTACGAATTTTCCTTCTTTACCAAAGAAAGGAGAATCATTGATTGTAAACAACATACTCATTGTTGGCTCATCAATTGCGATTGAAGCTAAACCTTCCGGATTTTCAATATCAGCGATAGTATCACCAATTTCGAATCCTTCAATTCCAACAACTGCACAAATATCACCAGCACGTACTGTTTCAACTTTCATTCTACCAAGACCTTCGAACGTATAAAGTTCTTTGATTTTAGATTTAACGATTGTCCCATCACGCTTAACTAAAGAAACTTGCATTCCTTCTTTTAAAGTACCACGGTGTAAACGACCAATTGCAATACGACCTGTAAATGAAGAGAAATCTAATGAAGTAATTAACATTTGAGGTGTTCCTTCTAATTCTACAGATTCAGGAATATGATTAATAACCATTTCTAATAATGGTTCCATCGTATCTGTTGGAACCTTCCAATCATTAGACATCCAGTTGTTTTTAGCTGAACCGTAAACCGCAGGGAAATCTAATTGCCATTCTTCAGCACCTAATTCAAACATTAAATCGAAAACTTTTTCATGAACTTCTTCAGGAGTACAGTTTTCTTTATCAACTTTATTAACAACTACGCAAGGTTTTAAACCTAACTCAATTGCTTTTTGTAACACGAAACGTGTCTGTGGCATTGGTCCTTCAAAAGCATCAACTATCAAAAGTACACCATCAGCCATATTTAAAACTCGTTCAACTTCACCACCAAAATCGGCGTGACCAGGAGTATCAATAATGTTAATTTTTGTTCCTTTGTATTGTACAGAAACGTTCTTAGATACAATTGTAATCCCACGTTCTCTTTCAATATCGTTATTATCAAGAATTAAATCACCAGTATTTTCGTTTTCACGGAATAATTGGCAATAATACATAATTTTGTCAACGATGGTAGTTTTACCGTGGTCAACGTGTGCAATAATTGCAATGTTTCTAATTTGGGTCATAAAAAAATCAAATATTGTATCACTCTTTGTGAGTAACAAGAAAAGCTCTCGTTAAATTGAGAGCTTAAAATTATTGTATTTTAAAAACTTTCTGCTGATTAAAGTGCAGAAACATGTTTAGTTAACTTAGATTTTAAGTTAGAAGCTTTGTTATCATGAATGATATTTTTCTTAGCTAATTTATCAATCATTGAAGTAACAACTACTAATTTTGCTGTAGCTTCTGTTTTATCTTCGATTAAACGTAAAGCTTTGATTGCATTACGAGTTGTTTTGTGTTGATATTTATTTAACACTCTTTTTTTCTCGTTGCTTCTAATTCTTTTTAAAGCTGACTTGTGATTTGCCATTTTTTCTTAATTTTAATTGTAAAGTTATAATATAAACTATTAGGTAAAAAATAAAAACCTCCCATAAAATCACTATTACAAACTTAGATACAGTAAAAGTAAAATCACTTTGGTTTTAACTAATAAAACAAATTTTCGAGACACAAAGACTTGTTTTATAAAACTTATTTACAACTAATTTTAGTAGTCCGTAGGGGAATCGAACCCCTGTTACCAGGATGAAAACCTGGCGTCCTAACCCCTAGACGAACGGACCATCAATTTTTGAAGGATTGAATAAAACCTTTTGTAGTCCGTAGGGGAATCGAACCCCTGTTACCAGGATGAAAACCTGGCGTCCTAACCCCTAGACGAACGGACCTTATTACTTTTTATTTGCGGTTGCAAAAGTACAAAACTTTTTAAAACTCACAAATTTATTTTTTATTTTTTTTTCAGTCTTTAAAAGAACTTATTTACTGTTATGCGAGTGCAAATATCTTAATTAAATTTGAATTCACAAACCTTTTTAAAGCATTAACATAAAATATTTCCTAACCCAATTCATTACCAAAAACTTAGAATTTAAAAAAAATCGGCTTAGCATAAAAACTAAACCGATTTTGATAATATTCTTAGTATGCTTTAGCAAACAAAACCCTTCCTTCCGATGGTTTTCCAGTAAAAATACAACTTCCTGCTTCTTCTTTTCTATCTAAAGGAATACAACGAATCGTAGCTTTAGTCAAATCTTTGATTTTATCTTCCGTTTCAGCAGTTCCATCCCAATGTGCCAAAATAAAACCTCCTTTTGTTTCTAAAACCTCTTTAAATTCTTCGAATGTATCAACTTCGGTAATATGTTCATCTCTAAAAGCAAGAGATCTATCAAACATTTCTTTTTGAATCGTTTCAAGTAAATCTACAATAAACATTTCAATTCCTTCTTTAGAAACAATTTCTTTTGTTAATGTATCACGACGTGCAACTTCATAAGTTCCATTTTCTAAATCTTTAGGACCAATCGCTAAACGAACAGGCACACCTTTTAATTCATACTCATTAAACTTAAACCCAGGCTTTAAATTAGTTCTATCGTCAAATTTTACACTAATATTTAATTTACGTAATTTCTTAACCAACTCATTTACTTGTTCAGAAATTTCTGCTAATTGTTCATCTGTTTTATGAATTGGAACAACCACAACTTGGATTGGAGCTAAATTTGGAGGAAGAACTAAACCGTTATCATCTGAATGCGTCATAACAAGTGCTCCCATCAAACGTGTTGAAACCCCCCAAGAAGTTCCCCAAACGTGCTCTAATTTACCTTCTTGATTCGCAAACTTCACATCAAATGCTTTTGCAAAATTTTGCCCTAAGAAGTGAGAAGTTCCAGCTTGCAAAGCTTTTCCGTCCTGCATTAACGCTTCAATTGTAAAGGTTTCATCAGCTCCAGCAAAACGTTCTGTTTCTGTTTTCGCACCTTTTATCACAGGAATAGCCATGAAATCTTGAACAAAATCAGTATAAACTTGATGCATTTGTTTTGCCTCAACCAAAGCCTCCTCTTTTGTAGCATGAGCAGTATG
>SMEN01000172.1_pt1 | contig 25203 bp, 35 predicted proteins | sample 2456271 | NCBI WGS metagenome assembly SMEN01 (sample SAMN10132593, study PRJNA489261) | soil metagenome | isolation source: day1 control-loamy sand soil ammended with raw manure from dairy cow... | place: USA | collected 2015-04-01 | reverse complement strand
TGGCACCGCAAGGCGGTCTTTTGCTGCCTGCGTTTAGCTCGCCGCGACGACGTTCTTTATATTGGAGTTATGACATGACACAATCCAACCAAAAACCCGAGCAAGCTCCCAAATCCCCCCAGCAGCCTTCACCCGCTCCTGATCACAAAGCCGCCATGCATCCCGAAAAGCATGACGAGAAAAAGGACAGCAAAGTCCCGCAGGATCAGCCAAAAGGCAAGTAAGTAATGCTGCGCAGGCTCGCCCCAACGGGTCTGCTCCCCAAGACCATCCCTTTCCCGCTCAGTTGATTATTCAGCCCAGCATCGCTCTGCCCCTAACACGTCGAACAAAAGCGCAGAACAACAATAAAAAAATGTAGATCACTCCAGCTATATGACTGGAGCCACTCCTTAGAGGAGAAAACAGTGCATTATCAGGTTCCACAAACGCTGTGCGTTCTATGCCAGCTGTTACCCCTATCCAAATCACGCAGTCGCAAACACGAATCCATGGTCGTTGCCTGCGGTTCCTCAAAAAGAGACGACGAGGCTAAAAAAGCCCTTTATCAGTGCTCCAGTTGCAAGACATTGTGGCTGTACGAGCAAGACCGATGGGGAGCTTGCCTGGGTTTCAAACTCTGGCCAGGCGGCCTGCAGGATTTCAAGCATTAGCTGCTCCGCTTCTAAATACACAAAAGGGCCCGCAATGACATCATTGCGGGCCCTTTTCATATCAGAAATAAAAGAGCGGCTACAGTCTCTAGAGCTTATCGGCCCCGAGCGGCCCCTCTTCCAGTGGGTTTATGATCGTGAGCGGCGCTGGCTCGTTTGATCCCTTCGTTGGGGGCCTGAGCTGGCCAACCCGGTTTGACCTGAGTGGGATCAGACTTGCGTACACTTGCCTTTTTAGGCGCCTTACCTTTTTTGTCCATTGTGACCTCCATTGGTCAATGGCGGCTCCGACAAATGTCAGAGCAGTAATACAGCATAGATCATTAGGCAATAAATAGCTTCTTTATCTACGCTATATCAAGGCGATACGTCCAAACCGGCTAAGGGTTTGTGGGAATCACTTTATCCGTCGCAAAACCTTGCGAGGCAGCAAAATCCAATAGCTGCTTCACCACCGCTTGATCAGCCGTCTTGTCCCGCGCCAGCACCCACAAATACTTGCGATCAGGCGTTCCCACCAAGGAATACTGATAGTCCCCTTGCAGCTTCATAATCCAGTAATCCCCCCAGACCATCGGGAACCAAGAGAGCCACTTAGGCGCGAAGCGAACTTCCAATATGGCGGGGTCTTCAGGATTGACACTGCTGTTCAGGCGTCCTTCACCAAGCGCTTCTTTCACACTGCCATCCTTGGCGCGACAACGATTGGTGACCTGAATCGACTTGTCCTGGCCCATCACATAATCCGCCTGTACGTCGCCGACACACTCACGCTGAAAATTATTGGGTAGGCGTGCTTGCTCGTACCAGGTGCCCATGTACTTGTTCAAATCCACCTCTTTCTGGGTCGCCAAATCAGCGGGAGAGGAGGTGCAAGCCATCAGGGGCATCAACAACAACAGCGCAAAACCTGTTCTCATCACAATTCTCCTTGAAAGACCTCTTGAGAATACGCCAATGTTGAACCACAAACTGTTATGAAATGAAGGAATTAAGGATTAAAGCGAGATAAGACAGCACAGGCCTTCAAAGAACCGGCGGGCGCGGCCGTAGCAAACCGCCGTATCACTCGCGTAGCAGCCAATCAGAATCCTGTTTACGAGGCAAAGCGGTAAGGCTCACACAAGCAACGTGTCTCATGGTCACGCTAAATAAAGTAGATATCGACGGTTTCCCGCCCTGAGCCCTACACGCTTAGGGTTCAGATGTAAAAAGTTAAAAACAAAAAAAGGGCCGACGCTCTAATTGCCGTCGACCGCCATCCTGATTTTTAACGTTTAAAACTACTTTTGAAGTTCATTAACGATTTCAAGATACAGAGCGCTAAGGTACATCGTGTCTTGTGGACTGCAAATCTTGCCGGCTCCCTCAGAAGAAATACCCTCATTTGTCTCCCCTACTTTCCTCAAAGAAATACAGCACACTACTGCCAGCATCAGCTCTTTAGCCAGAGCATGTGCTTGAGTGGAACTTAATGCCATGTTTGTTATTAATCCATTATCAATTACAAGGAGTCAGGAAATTAACACGCAAGGTGTCACGCAGTAGCAGCTGGACACGATATGTGACATAGCTAACTTGAGCGATTCTTTATATGACATTAACGAAACAAATTGATAAACTAGGAACCTAATCAATAGCGTGCTGACCCTGCGTGATCAATCCCACTCACCACGTCAATAGCTCGCGACTGACCGCAGATCGTTCAAGGTACGATCTAAATAGAAGTAGAAAAGGCGATAAACCCGAAAACAATACCAGGGAGATTCGCCACCACAATGGGCCAATCACGTATAGGTTTCTTGAACAGCCCATATACGACCCAAAGTGAACAATTAAAACCAGCCACTAAAGGTTGTACCCAACTACCTTTGATCCCATTCAAATTATTGCTAATTTGGGGAAGGTAAGAGACATACATGGCAACAGCAGTAAATGTTGCCATCCAGCCCAAATACGTAAGCACTTTGCTATCCATAGCGACTCTCCAATCCAATTATTGAAATTTTCCCAAGCTATACCGCATACAAAGCACTACAAATTACTGGATGGAATATACATGCCTTTTATAAAAAACCAATATTTATTGCCACTCAGTATTTTTATTCGGATAATTTTCAATCTAGGGATATCGGCAAAAGGCTCATTTCAAGCCGCATCACATCATTGTTCGCAAGCACCTATCCCCGAATATTTTTAATTCCTTAAATAGATAAATATCCAATCTTCTTAAACTATGAATACCGGAAATCATTTAACTAGAAAAACCTAGCCCTAGAAACGAATGAAGCCCCACGCTTCGAAGGAAGATGGGGCTTACTATTTATTCAAACTGCGTCAGTAGGCGCAAAAATGCCAAGCACTTTTCTACTCAACGCCGGAGCTGTTCAACACTAAAGGGCCTGAAACCGCTTTTAAATGGCATGTCTTTACCCGTCAAATGAGCAATGCAAGGTAACAAGCCCCAAACTAGCCGAGCGACTTCACCGTAAAGACGACACTCAGACATTAAGTTACTGCTGTTACTTTTTTCCCCAATCCTAAAAATACGTCTCGCGCTAAAGTCAGATAAAGGCAAGAGCCTTGAGAATCACAATGTAGTTTTCTCAACTCGTCTAGGCGTAGCCAGTACCTGTATCAAGCCTTAGCAAACATGATGTTCGCCAACTTTATGGCTGTTCCGTCTGTCAGATATTTGGGATTTAACAGCAGGGTAGGTGGCAGGTCTGCTTAGCATTCAGGCTCTGCTCAGACAGTATGAATAATTATTTTTTTGCCGGAAAACTGGCCTACCACTCTGCCGTAAATACCGCCAATCGGTAGTACGCAGCGAGGGCCGACACATTCGTCTTAGACGCACAATAACCATCACATCGCAGTGGCAGTGCCGCTCTCAAATGCCGTGAAAGTAATAGCTATGTAGTAACGAACTCTTTGAAACTCATTCCGCTTACGCCAGGTGAAAAAATGACTGACTCAACGACCATCCGTAAACTACTGATTACCTCAGCACTCAGCTTTGGATTAAGCGCAGGCGCCATGGCAGTCGACAAGGCGTCCCATCCCAATCTGTCTGCAACACCGGAAAATGCAACGCTAGAGAAGAAAACCCCAGGAGAGGCAAACGCACAAGAAGTCGCCGATTACAAGACGAATGCTGGAAAACACACGAACGACGAAGAAATTTCTAAACGAATTAAAGCCGTCCTAGCGGAAGATAAAGGACTGCAGGGCCAAAACATTACTGTCGAGACTAAGGGTGGCGTCGCAACGATTGCCGGAACTGTCTCTGATGAAGATGCACTGAAGAAAACCGTAGCGGCAGCTGAAAAAGTGGAAGGCGTAACTAGGGTTGAAGCCGCCGGACTAAGAGTAAAAGCTAACTAACTCAGGGGCGCTCAGTTTCAACTGTGCGCCCCCAGAAATTAGCCCGAATGCGCGCGCTTGCCGGGATTTTTCTTGCTGCGCGTATGAGCGCCGCGTTCCTGGCTAACACGTTGGCCCCGGACCTGTGTGCTAAGGGTCACGCCTTTGGGAGGCGTGGGAGCAGGAGTACGTTTACGATCGGCTTCAGTAATAATTTTTGTACCCATGGGAATCTCTCCAGTTTGGTTAAACGTGCTTTTGTTTATCGTTCGCTTGGTCTTGCATGGCAGCAGGAAACAGGCAGATGATAGGCCCGGCAATGCATTAATGTGCAAAGACACTGCTGAGGCAATATCATGAAGGATGGCCCGCCGCCTAAGCTAGCATAGCAGGCATTGAGCAAGCCGGCTCGAAAGGCCCCACGGGGCCGATGACGAACACCCATGGGGTGGTTCATTTCTACAAGACAACGTCCCTACTTCCGGCACTCCTGCTTTCAAACGGTGGCTTCCGTTTCTACTTGGCGCACTACAACTCAGACATAGGAATAGCCGCGTAACGTCACGCTACTCAGCAACAGAGCTGGGGGGAGCTGATTGGGGATACAAACGGGGGGGACGGGGAGCAACTCGCAGGCACCCGTATTAACTCTACTGAAAAGTAGATATGCGTGAGAGGTCACGTAAATGTCACGCACAATAGAACAAGGGCTTACAGCAATTAAGCTGTAAGCCCTTGTTAAATATGGTCGGAACGGAAGGATTTGAACCTTCGACCCCTTGCACCCCATGAAAGGGATCGCAGCCTTTATGCCTAAACCATTAACTGCCTATCAATAAAAAGGGGAATTTATAGATTTTTACCCGTCATATCATATAGATTTTAAATTTGGTGCGAGCATTATGAAACGACACACTATTAAAATCACAGAGAGGCAAAGAGAAGAAATTAAAAAAAACGAAGTTAGAAAATTTCTTGAGATAAAACAAAGAGAGTTTAAGAAATGAAATTTTCTTATTTTTTTAATGACTGGATCAATAACGGTGTATTTCGTGCCGATAACAACAACGAACTTGAAAGGTTGTTCAGAAAAGACGTTTTGCCAGTCATAGGACAAATTCCATTGAATGAGATTTGTTCAAAGCATCTTCTAGGAGTGCTACTCAGCCAAAGAGAGCGCGGTGTCACAAGGCTATCGATTGTAACATTACACAATCTCCGCCAGCTATTTAGGTGGGGGATGCAGAGGGAGCCATGGTGTGAAGCCATAGGACTAACCAACCCAGCTTCGCAAATAGCGCTCAAACAGTTCATCCCGAAGGACTATGAAGTTGCTAGAGATCGGGTACTGTCAAGTGCTGAAATTTGGGAACTACACCAGATCCTATCGGAGAGCAGCCACAACGTACTAGATAAGAAATCTAATATTGCCATATGGCTTTGCTTAGGTTCTCTATGCAGAATCGGTGAGCTATTACAATCCAGATGGGAGAATGTCAATCTTAAATCTGGAATTTGGTACTTACCGCGAGAGACAACAAAAGGAAGCACGCAAGACCATGTGATATTCATGTCAGAGTTTATACATAAAAAATTTGTAGAACTATTTAGATTTACAGGCGGTAGTCAATGGTGCTTCCCATCCAGAAATAATAAAAATCATGTTGATCTTAAGAGCATCACAAAACAAATAGCAGATAGACAGATTTGCTTTAAAAATCGAACAGCCTCTTTAAAAGGTCGGGCTAACAGCAATGCTTTAGTGCTAGCAAATGGCTCACGTGGCGATTGGACACCGCACGACTTGAGAAGGACTGGTGCAACGATGATGCAGTCGCTCGGCATACCATTAGAGGTTATTGACCGCTGCCAGAACCATGTGCTTTCTGGCTCTAAAATTCGTCGTCACTACATGCACCACGATTATGCTCAAGAAAAAGCTGAGGCTTGGCAGATGTTAGGCCAAAAAATAGAGGACATTTTTTCAATGCCCCGACCTCAGACTCCCAATGAGTTTCTTGGTATCAAACATCCATTGCATAAACCACATTGGTTGCAATGGAACGTTTAAGATTTTTCCTGATGCTCTTAGCCTGAAATCGACAGGAATCAAACCTGTATAGGGTCAAAAGGGGAACTTGTTCCCCTAGAAATTACCGGGTATTAGGCGTCTTAAACCTTGTCTATCAAGCGTTCTAAAATTCATTATCACCCAAGGAAAGACCTTATGGCAGAGCCTCTGTCGGAATTACTGCGTGTGCGCATCACTCCCTCTCAGAGACAAAACTTTAGTGAGGCTGCCGCTCTAGCGGGTATCACTCCTTCAGAATATGCACGACGCCTACTAACAAGTTCAGACTCCATCCAAACCGAATTGGCAGCCCTGCGGTACGCCATTGAAGCCTTGGCTGAACACCAAAAATCTGGCATCGAAATCCTGTTATTGATGAGGCAGATAGTCCCCATAGAAAGGATCAGAGAAGTACATCAACACATGTCATCGCTAGGGTACCCACCCACAAACATGGAGGAATAACTATGGAGTCCACAGTCAAAAAACAGGTAAAACCTGTGCGCCGTGCATTTCTTCTAGGTGCCCTTTTTACCCTCATCGTTATATCTGCTTGGAACGCTACTCCTGAATCCGGGGAACACTGGGTTATCAAAGTAGTAGTTTTTGGAGCTCATTTTTTATATTTGCTCTTACTTACTGCCTTCGTTTTCAAATTTTGTTCGACCATCTGGAAATGGCTTAACCGTTAGCTTGATACACCACAACTAGAGGAAACAATGACCGCCCAACTTGAAACACTTACAGCAATCCAAAATGAGATCACACGCCTTCAACGCAAGGCAAAACAACTCAAACGCCAAACAAGCAAAAAAATAATTAATGACATTGTTCGCACCATGCGCGACAACGATGTAACCCTTGATGAAGTGAAACAGTTGCTTATGCACCCACAGGCCGGAACTCGCTCTGCCAGTGCCATTAAATATCAACACCCTGATGGTTCTACCTGGACGGGAAGAGGTCGCCCTCCCCTTTGGATAACCCGCCTCGAAGCGGCTGGAGCAACGCGCGAGCAATACCGAATCATCAACCCATCAAACGATTAAACAGAACTTGTTGCTACTTCCCCTCTTCTTGCAGATCGCACTTTTTCCCATCCTTATAGTCCCCCGGCCTTAGCCCCCTCCCTTTATTAATTGGAATCACCATGAAACGGCTCCCCATAACATTGGGCGCGCTGGCTTTGGCCTGCGCGTCCCCTTCGTATGCTCAATCCTCGGAGGTCATGACTGGCCTTCCGGCCTTAGCCTGCGAAGCAGTGCTGTGTTTATCCAGCAGTCTGCAACCCGGCGAATGCGCTGCCTCTCTCAGTCATTACTTTGACATTCGCAAATACGCCAAAGGGATGCTTGACTGGGAAGCCACTGTAGACGCACGACGTTTTTTCCTGGGCATGTGCCCGGTCGCTGCTGAACCCGGTATGTCAGCTCGTATGGATGCCATTTCTCGTGGCGCAGGTAAGTGTGATCCACACTATCTCAATGCTGCGTATGGGAAAGACCTCTACCGCTACCGAATCGTGGGCTGGGATTATCTAGGCAGACCCGGTATTCGAGACTTATCCGTTATCAAAACAGTCACCCTGACAAAGCTGCCCAGCTACTGCGTTGTCTACAACGACCATGAGTGGACCTACGACTTAAGCATTAAGTACGTAGGTGATCCAAACCGAGGGGGCTATTGGGTTTCAGATAGAGACTACATATCAGCCCAATCGAAATGGAATGCTGAAAATACAGGTAGTTGGGCCAGCAATTGGCACTACGCATTTGAAAATCCAAGCCTGAAGATCGACGACTCCAGCGGCACTGGAAACAATCATTGAGAGAAAACCGTGTTAGCAGAATTAGCGCTTTTGGCCGCCACATGTGCGCCCAATATCCATGAAACTACTTTGTCGGCCCTGGTACGCCATGAATCAACGAACCAGGTGTATGCCATTGGTATCAACAAAGGAAAGGGGCTGGCCAAACAGCCCACTGATTTGGAACATGCTGCACTGATTGCTAATGATCTGATCGAGCGTGGCATTGACTTTGATGCTGGTCTCGGCCAGATCAATGTCCGGAATTGGGCTTGGCTTGGCTTGACGACAGAAACGGTTTTTGATCCCTGCACCAATCTACAAGCGGCTCAAACAGTTCTTACGGACTGTTATAGGCGAGCGTTACGGCAATCCGGCGATGAGCAACGAGCGTTACGCTCAGCCTTATCTTGCTACAACACAGGCAACTTCGTGCGTGGTTTCAACAATGGATATGTCGGCAAAGTCCTTGCCCAGGCTGGGGTGAAAGTACCAGAAATTAAACCCATAAAGGATGAGGTTGTCGCCGGGACTGTAGAACCTAGACAGCGCCGACCTCAGCAATTAGGGAAACCTGATGGCTTTACTGGTAAGAGAGTCACTGACGGATTTAAGAATACTGAGGAAAACACTCCAACACCGCACGTGCAGAAAGAGGTCACGCCAGCGGTAGTAGTGCAGCCCGCTGCCTGACCTACCTCATTACTCCAAAGGATACCTCTATGGAACTAAGCTCTAAAACCATGATTTCTCCCGCCAATAAACGAAGTCGCTTCACTCGCACTCTTCTTGCGATCACTTCTTTGATGTGGAGCTGCTTTATCGGCCTGTGTGTCTTTCTAGGCTTGCCCATCCTTGGTTTCCTGTTAAGCCGAGGGAAAAGTCATGAAATCAACGACTTGCTTACTGAAGTGAATATTAATTACTTTCTAGACGAGCTTATTCAGATGGATTGGGTGAGCTTGGGGATCTTGTACGGCTTTGCCTACGGAATATTCTCGATTCTAGTAAAGCATCGTGAGTACTTTGAACAACTTCGGCGACGTCGTTATCAGAAGCGAATGGCGGGTCAAGGGGTTGGTGCGGCCCGCAGTCTTCCAGACGAGGACACGGCCCCTTGACGCGAAAGTAGCGTCCCTACGCTGCGCCCGGGAACAGCAGAGAGGGCCATCGGCCCGTAGCCGCCTGCTCCCGAGGTTCCCGCCGGCGAGGGTGGAGAGTTCAGAGAGGCTAGCCTCTTTGATACTAAGTGCCCCAGCAATCTCACAACTGTTCTAAAGCCCATTCGGGCACCAGCAAACTCCCTTTTCATAAACCCTCAGTGCCTTACGTCACCAGACGTCAGAGGCAGGAGTACGTATGCCTATCAATTCCGCCCATCCCAATCTTTCCAACCCTTACCACCGACCGTTGGCGGCAATGAACGTCAAAGGTGATCCGGCTCCCGGACACTCGCTCATTACTGGACTCATGAGCTCAGGAAAAACAGCGTCGCACGGTGTGCTGTTAGCCCAAGCCCTTCATCAACAGGCATCGCGATAACGAGTGCCGTTTTAGATCTCTTCTCGCCCACTCGGGCACCTTCTCTTCTCTTTACCTCAACCATCAATGCCAATGTCGAATGACACTTGGCACAGGAGTTATGCATGTTTATTAAGCAATACCTGGCTCGTGTGGCGCAACACCGTTTTGTTCGCCATCTCTATCAATCGGCGGTGCTGGCGATGCTCACCACGGGTGTCGCACAAGCTCAAGTAGGCGGGCTCACTAAAGCCAGATCGTCTTTAGAGCTCTTTCGCGACAACTTGTACATCATCCTGCCGATTGCTTGCGTGGTTATCGGTCTGGTCATTTGGGTGCTGTATGCCGCAGAAATTATGCGTAAAGACGACGCGGTCCGCTGGGGGATCGGCGTTCTTGGCGCCGGGTCAGTCGCCGAGATGGTTGTCTTGTTCTGGAAGTAGCCATGGCAAAGGAGACAGATCAAGACGAGGACGGCAGCGCTATCGAATTGAAGCCATTTCACTACCCCGTCTTCAATGGGCTTAGCCGAAAAGCCACTTTCATGGGTGTTCCGACCATGATTTTTCTTGGCACTTTAGCTGGTGTGGCCATCTCGGCCATGTTCATTGGCCTTTATATGTGGGTAGCTCTGTTTGTCTTGATTCCGCTGTTCGCAGCCATCACAAAATCTGATGACAAAGCATTCCAAATCTGGGGGTTAGAACTGAAAACACGGTTCAAAAACCACAATAAAAAATTCTGGAATGGCTCTAGTTACGCACCCACATCCTATTCACCACGCCGACCCTGGCGTAAACAATAAAGGAGTACTTCATGAGCGCCCTGACTTTGAAGGAGCGTCCGGTCTCGCACTATGTGCCCTATTCACATCACGTCACGGATGAAATCATCAAGGCCAAAAACAATGAATACTTGGCCATCATCAAAGTCAGTGGCCGCTCCGCCATGGCCGCCAGCTTGGAAGAGCAGCATGACTGGGTTGAATCCTTGCACAACGTTATACGAGGCCTACCACTTGGCAAGTTGGGTTTGTATACCCACATTGTCGGTCGTCATGTGAGTGAATACCCCGACAGCACATTCCCGCAACCCTTTGCTCAACAGTTCGACGATCAGTATCAGGCCACGTTCGATAAACGAGGCCTCAAGATCAATGAGCTGTTTTTAACTATCTCCATTCACCCCGTACAAGATGCTTTGTTGGGGACGGTCGCATCGTTGGAGAAAGCTGATTCAGGACGATTGCTTGCTTGGCAGGAAGAGTCCATTGAGGATCTGCAAAGCGGCATCCGAGCAGTGATGGATGGACTTCATCGTTACGATGCAGAAGTATTGAAAATTGTTGACCGTAACGGTTTTGCGTTTAGTGAACCGGGTGAATTTCTTGCCTTCTTACTCACTGGTCAACGTCACGCAGTTCCCGTGACAGAAGGGTATTTATGGGACAGCCTACCAAGTGCTCGTCCCATATTCTCGCGCTACGGCGAACTGGGTGAACTTCGAACGCTCGACAGCACGCGCAAATTTGGCATGTTGGAACTGTTTCGTAGCCCAGGGCAGTTGCGTCCTGGCCACCTGGACCCCATCTTGTCCAGTCCGTTCGAGTTCATCATCACACAGTCTTGGGGCAGCTTTACCGGCGCAGCAGCCAAGAAGTTGGTCAAAAAGCATTTGAAGCTAATGCGGGATTCCAATGACGATGCGCCTCGTCAGCTCAAACAGTTAGAGAAACTTATCGAGAAGCTGGAAACCGGCGAGCTCGGTCTAGGGGATCATCATGCGACGGTACTAGTCTGGGGTGACAATCCTACAGAGCTACGTCGTTCGATGTCGAACATGGTTGCCAAAATGGCTGACCGAGGGCTGATCATCAAGCCACTTGAGAAAGCACTTGAGGCAGGGTTTTGGTCGCAACTGCCTGGAAACTGGAGTTGGCGCACCCGCCCCGAGGCCATTACTAGCGAAAATTTTCTTTGCTACAACAGTCTCCATAACCAGCTCACGGGCAAGGCGACGGGTAATCCCTGGGGGCCTGCTGTGACTATGTTGCGTTCCGTCACTGGCGATCCCTATTTCTTCAACTACCACTCTTCCTTGGAAGAGGTGGATTCCAGAGGGGATCGCCTGCCTGGCAACACGCTAATTATTGGGTATACCGGAACTGGGAAAACCGTTCTGCAAGGAATGTTGTTAACCCAGGCGCAAAAATTCGGTGCCACCGCACTGATTCTCGATAAAGACGAAGGATTGCACATCTTGACATTGGCCTTGCGTGGTCAATATTTTACGTTGCGGCTAGGGGTGCCTACTGGCTGGAACCCCTTCCAACAAGAGCCAACACCAAGAAACAAGACTTTTATGCGTAAGTTGGTGACGCACTTGGCTGGCTTGAGTGGCGAAGTGGTGACGACCTTAGACAAAAAACAGATTTTCAATGCTGTCGAGCAAATGTGTCGTGACAATATTGACCTGCAATATCGAGGAGTTACCCTACTTTGCCAGTATTTGACTAACCCCGAAAAAACAGAAGGGGAAGATAAACGCCCTTCGATCAAAGACCGATTGATAGCCTGGTGCCGGGGGAATGAATACGGATGGGTCTTTGATAATTCGTCGGATCGGTTAGACCTTGAGGCGCCGCCAGGACACAATCCGATTTTCGGCTTCGACCTGACGGAAATTCTTGATGACGAGTACGCCCGTGGAGCGATGACCATGTACTTACGTCACCGTAGTCATGCCATGCATGATGGACGACGCATCATGAACTTGATTGATGAATGTCAGCATCCGTTAGAGGATGAGCATTTCCAAGTGGATATGAAAGACAAGTGCCGGACGATTCGTAAGATGAATGGCATTTTGTGCTTCTCGACTCAAGAGCCTGAAGCGATCGCTGAAAATCCTATTGGGCCCACCATTATCCAGCAATCGGGCACCCTGATTTTTTTACCAAACCCAAGAGCTAAACGTGAAACCTACATGAAGGATTTTGGTTTAACGGCTCAGGAGTTTGAGCTCGTCAAGCAACTGGGTGAAAAAAGTCGTCAGTTCGTCATCAAGCAAGGCTCCAGCGTGACCGTTGCAGAGCTGGATCTGTCGGCATGCAAAGATGCGTTGCTCGTATTCTCAGGCAGTTCAGACATGGCCGCCATTGCCCGACAAGCCATTGCCGAAGTCGGTGATAACCCAACGGACTGGCTGCCACTGTATGTTCAGCGGGTCAAAAAAGCCCGAGAAGACGAACAAGCGTTGCAGAAACAAGCCGAACTTACCGATCAATAAAAAACTTTACCTGCATCAAGCGCCCTGCCATGCAGGGTGCTTGGGCAAGGCTCGTCCTGAATATTCATAGGAAATGAAATGAAAATATTCTACCCGTTGTACTCATTCAATTTGGCTTCCTATGAACCACGCGTAGGTAAGTCAAGCCTAATGAACATTTTTACAAAACAATACTTGAATAAACTTAAGTTGACTGATGCGGAGATCGAAAAAATAAAAGTGAAAAATCAAGTTGTACTGAGAAATCATAAGTAACAGCACCAGCAGCAAGTGCCTTGCAATTACCAGGACACTTGCGCGGGGATTGTCCCGGACAACATCAAGGAATAGCAATGGAACAGGTGACTAAGATCATGGCCGAGCAACAAGAAAATATGGGGCGCATACGAGCACGGCATGAAGGTTTAGCAAAGGCGCTAGGTGCGACGGATTTTCAATTTATAGTCATGCAAGATGGCATAGATTTTGGATGCCATGCCGATTTTGGCAACGGAATGGAGCCGTTCTATCCCGATACACCTACGAGCCGCTTTTATCAACAAGGCTGATAGCATCGACAGTAAACGCCACATCATTGACCACTTTTTGCTTAATATGGGCCTGGTTTACTAACTTCACCCTCTCAACAAGGAGTCAATTATGAAGCGGCGTTATTTCCTGAGTGCATTAGGAGCAGCGAGTCTAATACTACTTTCAGGATGTAAAGAAAATTCAAATGCCCCGTTTGTAGGATTTTGGCTTGAACAAAAGGATGAGCTTCCGGCAACACTTCACGTTACTGAAGATGGTCCTAATTTAGTAGTCAGAGTTCGACAAATCTCCAGTATTTCTGGAACTTATCGGAAACACAATTTTCCAGCAAAAGCGAGGGAAAATGGTGTCATGACTATTTCAGACAAATGGCAGCTAACTTATGACCAGTCCCACAAAACCTTGACTGACTCGGATGGTCGATATAAATCCTTCAAAAAAATCAGTGAAGGTGAATATAAAAACTTAACATCCGAATAAATTAATTTTTGTAGTCTCTCTTCACCCAAATAGCAGCCATCTCGGCTGCCAATTCCCCCGTGCGATTCAGCACACCCTTCCAGAAATCTTAGGAGTCATACGATGACACGCATTCGTGCGCGTGTGGTCAGCGCTTTGCTGGCCACATGCTTGACTGTACCCGTCGCCCACGCTGCTGGTGGTATTCCCACCTTAGACGTGAATTCAATCCCACAATTGAATGCTCTTCTGGACCAACTGGAGACAGCAAGGGCACAACTGGATCAAACACGTGCACAGCTAAACGCTCTAACACAGTCATCAGGATTCGGATATGTCCTAAATAATCCTTCTGTTCAGCAAGCGATTCGGGCTTCGCTACCAACCGATGCAGGTGCGCTTATAGACAGACTAGATGGCCAGAATGCAGCACTTTCAGGTGCAGTTCAGGACATCACAGCCGATGTGAATTCACCAGTCGATTTTTCACGAGATCCTGGGGAGCTTCGTGAAAAAGGTGTTCGCTTGGCAGCTACGCAACGCGCAATGTCAGAGCAGGCCTACAACGCTATGACGAAACGTCTGGAAACGATTGATGGCTTACAGGCTCAAATCAATCAAACGACCAACCCTAAAGAAATTGCTGAGCTTCAAGCGCGTATTGCTGTTGAGCAAGCCAATATTCAAGCCGATCAAACACGGGTTGAATTAGCCAAACAACAATTTTCAGCAGAACGTGAACTGCTGCGAAAACGAGCCGATGTTATTTATGGAGGGTGGTTAGGAAAAAACCAAACCACCAGTGAATAGGAGCCATTATGGCCTTTAACTCCTCCCAAATTTCTCAACCAGAAAATGCTGACAGGATTGCTGAGTGGTTGATGAATCAAGTGGACGTCGTGCTCAATTCTGCTGTTGCGAGACCAATTGAGCAACTTGCCGAAGCCCTATCTCCACTCATTATTATTGGATTAACAATCCAGTTCCTCTTTTACACCATGCTTATTATGCGCGGCCATGGAAACATGACTATCACTGAATTAATTTGGAAATACTTTCGCATCGCGCTAATTGCAGGTGTAGCAACAACTGGCGGGGTTTACCAAACTCACATCGTGAGTACCATGATCTCTCTACCTGACGATGTAGTCTCTGTAGTTGCTGGAAAAACAACCGTCGCCAATGAAATTGATCAGCTTCGACTTAGTTCCCAAAAAGCAGCAAATGAAATAGACAAAAGGGACACTGGCTATCTCCCTAGCTCAGAAGACATCATATTATGGTTAATGAAAACAGGAATTCATGTCAACGCAATGATTCTTGGTGCAGTTATCGCCATTTTAATGATAGTTGTCAAAGTTGGGATGGCTTTAATAGTCGCTACCGGACCGATATTCATATCTGCTCTGGCCTTTGATCGAACGGAGGGAATGTTTAATAGTTGGATTTCTCAGGCTTTGAATTTTGTGTTTCTTGCATTATTAGCAGGCCTCGTTTTTGGGATTTTCATTCAAATCAATATTGCCTACGTCAAAATGATGATCGAGATTATTGGCAAAGGAAATATTCAGGTTCTCCCACTTGTCGCTGCCCAACTCTTGGTCGTTGTAGCTAGTGTTTTTGTCATCATCATGATCCCCGGAATGGCACAAGGCTTGTCTGGTGGTTTTGGTGCTCAATTTGGTGTTGGCAGCGCCAGCCGTGGGGCCATGTCCGCACTACGCGCCAGCCACTTAGTACGCAAGCTTCTCGGCCGATAGTTCCTTGTTGGCTAAAGAGCCTTTCTAAAAATCTTCCCTCACCTTTTATTAGCCCTCTACGTTGCCCCGTAAGTGGGCCAGGAGTCGTTTTCTCATGAAATTCTCTCTCGCTACGATGGCTCTGGCCATCGGACTGGCCGGATGCGCCTTCACTCCACCTCAGCCACCTCAGCCAGCTGACTCACCACAAGTTCCTGTCAACGCAACCTCCCCGTTGCAAGCATCTGGAGTTGTTCATGAGTAAGCACGTAGAAACTATAAATGTCGCCCAGGAGCTGGAAAAAAACCGAGGCTTGGAGCGTGACCTTACGCATGAACTGATCTCCAGTCGCCGTCTAGCATGGCGAGTCTGCCTATTTATGGGCGTGTTGACTCTGGCCAGTGTGCTGGCTGTGGCAGGGCTAACGCCTTTGAAGCAACCGCCTGAGATGTATGTTGTGCGAGTTAACGATGCGACAGGCTCTATTGAGCACGTCAGCCGTCTAGGTGACGCACTAGATTCTTACGGTGAGCGTGTCGATAGGTATTTTCTAAACACCTATGTGCGTAGTTGCGAGGGGTACAACTGGTACACGATCCAAGAGCAGTTTGATACCTGCGCTTTGCTATCTTCGCCACCCATCCAGGCTCAGTACGGCAAACGATATGAGGGACCGAACGCACCGACTGAGCGATTAGGTCAATTGTCGAATCTGGATGTGAAAGTGCATTCGATCACCATGGGTGCTAATCAAACCGCAACGGTTCGTTTCAGCACGACGCAGCGCGAAGTATCTTCGGGCCGCAATGAACGCGAACAACATTTGATCGCCACTATTGCCTACGAATACATCAACGTGCCGCTGGATGAATCCGTCGCGCGTCGCAACCCCCTCGGATTTCAGGTTAATCGTTACGACCTGGCCGCCGATCTCTCACGTTAATACTCAGAAGGAGTTCCCATGAACCGATTTGCCCAAGCGGCATTGGCGGTGGCACTGGCGTGCACGGTCGTCAAGCCCGCTGCTGCTCTGGATCAACCGAAACTATCTACCTCAGACCATCGCGTCCGGTACGCAAGCTTCGACCCTACAAACGTCATTCAACTCGACACGGTGATTGGCGTTGCAACCATGATTGAGCTCGAAAAAGGTGAGGAGTATAAATTTCACGTCTTCGGTGACAGTGAAGCCTATGACTTCACCTATCACGATAACTACGTGTTCTTCAAACCGATGATGGAAGAAGCCGATGGCAATCTGATACTTATTACCGATCGGCGTAATTACACGTTTCGCATTACGTATCACGACGATCGTAAGACCACTCGCACGCTCTACAAGCTGGTCATGCGCTACCCAGACAGCGATGTCGTGCAGACGCGTCAACAGGAGCGTGAACAATACGTACAGAGCGCGTTTGCAAAAGCAGGGCAGCCAATGAACTGGCAAGCCTATACCAAAAGCGGCGACCTGGATCTGGCCCCAGTACATGCTTGGGACGATGGGCAGCAGACTTGGATGCAATTTGCACCCGCCGCAGAGATCCCGGTCGCTTACCGGGTAACTGAAGACGGCCAGGAAGTTTTGACCAACTACCACATGGCAGATCACCGAACGATGGTCCTGCACCGAACCAGCAAGCGTTGGCATGTGCGGTTAGGAAACCGGGTAGTCGCCATTCATAACAACGCATTTGGCCGGACACCGGCTGCTCCGTATACCGGCACCGTTTCACCCTCGGTCAAACGCGTTGTTCATGGCGTCGAACCAACCAGTTTGCCGCCACCAATCGTTGTGCCTACTGCGCCAACAGCCACCTATCCCGTTGATTCAACGTCAATTCCACAAGCCAATGAGTTAACACCTCGTCAGCTCAAGGTGCAGGACGGCCAGACCTGGATGCAATTTGGTCCGGGCCCCTTACCGTTGGTTCAGCCTTTTGATGAGTCGGGTCAGATTTATCAGGCTAAGACAACAATTCAACCAGGCAACGTCCTGGTGGTCGAAAGTACAGCATCGGCCTGGCAATCACAGCAAGGGGCATTAACTCACACCTTCACCACGAAGGAGCATTTGAAATGAGCACCACCAACAAAGACGCCAACAACATTGAAGACCGTGGGCCTAATGAGTTAAGCGGCGCTCGTCGCCCACTTCCACCTGGGGCGAAAGGTTTTTTATGGCTATGTGTGCTTATTGCCATTGGGATTATCAGTTTGGTTGTTTGGCGTTGGCTGATGAGTAGTGATGCAGCTCCAGATGACGGGGAGGACTCCACCGTAAGTGGCATCAGCAATTCACTTCGGTTGCCTGAACTCATAGCGATGCAACCCCCAATCGCCACTACTGAGGCCCCCCTCCCCGATCAAGCATTACCCAGAGAGCCACTAGGTGATCTGACTATCCCCATGATTCCAAAATTGATCAATGGAGGGGTTGACACTCGACGCTTGCGAAGCCCATTACGTGCACAAGGCAATGAAGGGCAGCAGACAAGCCAACAAAACGCTACCTCCGTCACAGTCAATGATGATGCGGGTCCATTGTCCAATCAGTTGCGCCCGCTCGAACTGGCGCCGTCAGTGGCCGGCCAGCTCGGGAACCGCAACTTCCTGATTACTCAAGGCACGATGATTGATTGTGTTATGCAGACCAAACTGGTCACAGCCCAGGCTGGCATGCTTACCTGCAATGCCACTCGTGATGTGATGAGCGCCAATGGCAAGGTTGTACTGATCGATGCCGGTACAAAGTTTGTAGGCTATCAAAGCGGCGGGATTGTCCAAGGTCAACCTCGTGCTTTTGTGACATGGCATCGCTTGGAAACTCCCAATGGCGTAATTCTTAATCTGGGTTCTCCTGGGACTGGCTCATTGGGCGAGGCAGGTGTTGATGGCGCCATTGACCATCACTTTTGGGATCGACTGGGCAATGCCATTTTGCTCAGCTTGTTGGGGGATTTAGGTAATTGGGCCTCGAACCAAGGCAACAAGGGTGATGGAAACATCCGTTTCGACAACACTCGAGAAGGTGGCCAGGAGGTGGTGGCCAAGATCCTGGAGCATTCCCTAGACATTCCCCCGACCCTTTATAAAAACCAAGGCGAACGTGTAGGCATCATGGTCGCCCGTGATTTGGATTTCAGCAAAGTCTATGACCTTAAACCTACTTACACCCGATAGAGCTACGAGCGAAAACTCACCCAAGATGGACAGCTTCATTGATTCGGGATTTGCCACAAGAGCAGAGCTGCGGCCGCTGGAGCCATTCTTGAACGACCCGACGATAACCGAGCTTGCGATCGTGAGACCCCAGTTTGTCTTTGTGCGTCAACGTGGGAAATGGCATGAGCATTCCTGCCCAACGCTTACGCTGCCAAACCTAAAAGGATTGGCATTAAGCTTGGCTGTCTATAACGGGCTGTCCTTAACCCCGATCATGGTAGTGCGCTTGCCAGACGGCCAACGCGGTCAAGTCGTGCAGTCCCCAGCCTGCCCGGCGGATACATTCATCATCAATATTCGCAAGCACACACGACTTGTCAAAACACTTGAAGAGCTCGAAGCAGATGGTGCCTTTGATAATGTCCGTGACAGCTCTGACTTACTGGATGAGCAAGGGCTCACACCCATTGATAAGCATCTGCTCGAACTTAAACAGCAACGTAAATTTTCTGAGTTCCTTCATGAAGCCGTTCAAGCCCGCTACAACATCATTGTGGCGGGGCCCACCAACTCCGGCAAAACCACGTTTGCCCGATCGTTGATTGAACGGGTGCCAATTAATGAACGCCTGATTACGATCGAGGACGTGCATGAGTTGATATTGCCAAATCACCGGAACGTGGTGAACCTATTTTATGGAGAAGATCAAGGGCGTATATCAGCAACGGAATGTGTGAAAGCTTGCATGCGTTTGTCACCAGACCGGATTTTTCTGGCAGAGCTGCGCGGGACAGAAGCGTGGGAATACATGACTGCCCTAAATACAGGTCATCCAGGGTCGGTAACCACGATTCACTCAAATAGTTCGCTTGAAACCATCGATCGAGTGATTGCATTAATCAAACAATCGCCTACGGGGGGCCAGTTAGATCTGGAGACAATCCAAATGTTCTTGCGCAACACCATCAACGTCGTTGCGTACTACAAAGACTTCGAGCTCAAGGAGTTGTTCTTTGATCCGCACAGCCGTCGTCCTGGCCTTTAAACCCATCAAAGGAGAACGCAATGGTTGAACCCTATGAAGGTGTAGGCTTCGCCGCTTATTCCTACAACCTAATGACCAACGTCTACAACGACGGCCGCGCCGAACGAAAGGATCTGGAACAAATCGCGTCCGACATTGATGCCAGCTACCCATGGGATGAGCGATACGGCTGGCGCTACAAGGAATGGCTTCGCGCACGGCGTGAGTTCTTTGAGGACCACGGCCTGCCAGGTTTGCAACCGCGTCGTAGTCTCAAACTGAATAACGAGTTAGTGATGTATCGCTAAGCGACGACGTACCCCCCTCTGTTAATCCAATAACCGCCTCATGTGCTGTTCGCATGCGGCGGTTGTCTTATTGAATGGCACAGGGGCGCACCTAATCGACTAGGCCGTCCTGTGCCTATGCCATCAGGACCATCATGTCTTTGCCAAACCAACGCGCCACAGAACGACTGAATACGGTGTTACATCGCTTAACGGAAACAGCCAAGCAACGTCAGGCTACGGCAGCTCCCTGCCAACCAGAAAAGCCCGCCTTCAAACGCATTTTCCTGCCTGGCATTAACGAGAACATGCGTGCAATGCCCAATTACATCGCACGTAGTAGCGTATTCGCACCCATAGCACGCGGCCATCGCAAGATGCACGATGACGTTGAGTTCCTACGCAACGAGCGTGTTGTTATCAAAGGCTCCGGCAAACAGCTTGGCGAGGACCATGCTGATGTTTGGATGCATGCTATGTATCTACAAATCACTTGCCCATCGGGCCAGCGCCCCGTCGTCAACCGTGCTGATTTCTTACGAGGACTTGGAAGAAACACCAGCGGTGCTAGCTATCAATGGCTGCACAACGCAATGAAAGACCTAGCCCGATTTACGTTATCGATCGAAGCAACAAGGCCTAATGGAATATTGAAGTACAGCTTTGGGAACCATCCCTCCAGCCGAGTCTTGGCCATGCTAGGTGGCTTTGATTATGACGACGAGCTCAATGAATACACGCTGTACGTAGATCCACGTTGGACGGAAATTTTTGGCAACCGTGAGTTCACATTGATCGATTGGAGTACCCGGTTGAGCATGCGATTTGAGTTGTCCAAAAGTCTACAGCGCTTAATCGGAACATCAAAAGATGTGGAACAGCGCTACAGCCTGCAAATTCTTAAAGAACGCGCCCAATACAACGGGCGCATACGTGACTTTAAACAGGCTTTGGAGCGAGCAATCAATGAGCTGGCAGAACTCGGTCTCATCCTCTCTCCTCGCATCGAAACAAGTCGGCGTGGAGTTGAACAAGCCGTTTGGAATCGAATCACTGACGAGTCTAGAAAAGGCTAAAAAGCAATCTTAGTTAGCCAGAAAATATCGTAATAGCATCGCGCTCGTTGGTCATTTCGCAGTCGGTTTTGGCCTGTGGATAACTCGTGCCATGCATCGTAATAGCATCGCGCCTCATCGTAATAGCGTCGCGCTTTATCGTAATAGCATCGCGCTTTATCGTAATAGCGTCGCGGTTAAATTTCTGAAAGCCTTTACCCATGCGGCCTACAGAGCCTCCGTTACACCTCTACCATCTCTCTACCTTCTTTCTACCTTATAGGGCTGTAGATAACTCGATAGCTGCATGCAAAAAGTTACGATTTAGAAACATTTATCTGCTGCATCCTTTCCATACGCTCAACGCCTGCCGCTGGTCAGTCCCCCACGCTGATCGCGTGGGGGAAAGGTAGACCCCCAAAAGAACATTGGTCCCCACCCTGTCGGGCGGGGATAAGTGTCCCCCTTGGCCGCGGAACCCCTGCCGGGTTCCCTGTCCAGTCCTCCCATAGTCGGACTGCGGCCTCGACCCTTCCCGGTGGGCATTGCCCCCCACGCCCGTAACCGGGCGCGGCTCCCCCTGCGCGGCGCTGCCGCGCTTCTGTCTTCAACATGGAAAGTGGCATCTGCTTTCCAGCACTACCAGGAACACTACCCATGCGACCTGACCAATTCGTCGAGCAATTTCGTCGCGCATTGGCCGATGCTGACTCACGCGCCACGGTCACAGCACATGTCCGTTTACTTCTGCCCATCATCGAACAGCGGCTGGCTAAAGGTTCGTCATATGCCGCAGTCGTCGAAGATTTGAACGCAGCGGGCGTCGAGATCTCACAACCCGTGTTTGCAAATGCGCTGTGGCGCCTTCGTCAACGTAAGAAACCTCGGACACCCGCAACCGAGGTTCCTATCTTGACCCAGCCCTCCCATAGCGTGGCAGCACCGCCTATCACGTCAGCCACTTCGGTCCAAGCTCCAGTCCTCCGCACCGAAGCGGTGCAAGGTCGTCCTAATTCCATCGAATCACCCGCTGACTTGCGCAATATCCGAGACATGGACATTGACCTGGATGCACTGCGCGAAGAAGGCCGCGCTATGCGTGCAAAGCCTAAGTCCTCTTGACCCTACCTTTGATTCACCCTCACAACCTGAAGGAAAATTCTCATGAAAATCGCTGTTTTGAACTACACCGGCTCGGTCGGTAAAACCGTCGTGGCTTCGCACCTGCTGGCCCCGCGCTTGAATCATGCTCAGATTTTTGCCATCGAATCGACCAATGAAACGGCGGGTGATTTGGGGCTGGATGTAGACCAGTTACGCGGGATGCAGTTCGGCAAATTGTTCCGCGACTTGCTCACCTTAGACAATGCCATAGTGGACGTCGGCGCATCGAATATCGAGGAATTTTTAGCGCATATGGCGCGCTATGACTTGTCTCACGAAGAAATTGACCAGTTCGTGCTGCCGGTTGTCCCGACGGGTAAAGCACAGCGAGAAACAATCAAAACGGTTGCTGCCTTAAGCGGCTTGGGTGTGCCTGCGCATCGCATTCGTGTGATCTTCAATCGTGTAGAAAGCGATGTGGATGAAGAGTTTCTCGCACTCCTGACCTACGCCAAGAAGACGGGCGAATTCATCGCCAATCCACAAGCCGTCATTTTCGAGAATGAGGTTTTTGAGCTGCTGGCCGATAAACGCCTCACTATCGCGTCGATATTGGCCGATCAGACCGACTACCGCCAGCAACTGCGTGAAGCGGACCCCAAAGACCGAAAACGGATCTCACACTTGTCGGACATGCACGCGTTAAAAGCATTGGCCCGCCCAGTGGATCGTCAGCTTCACCGTGCCTTCCAGGCCTTATTCGAGGAGCTGCTGCCAGCCACCAACGGAGCTTCGCATGAGTGAAGAAAAAACGGCACGGACCAAGCTGGATCTGTTGTTTCAAGAAACCTTGGGGGATGTGGCTGGACTGATCGAACGCACAGAACGTGTCAACGACAAACTACGCGAAACCGCCACTGCTCTACTGGCCGGCATTGAAGCCTTTTCCGCTGCCAATCAGCAATTGCAAGACTTGCCCGAGGATCTGGCCAACACTCTGGGGGCCGTGCTCGATCGCGCCAGCACGGATCTGACCGATCAAGTGGTGCACCACGTGCAAGGTAGCCTTTCACCTATTCGCGCTGAGTTGAAGCTGATCAGTGCGGACACCTCTCGATATGCAAGATTTGCACATGTCTCGGCACGCAAGATAGCCATCCTGGCTTTGGTAGTTGGGGCTAGTGCGGGGGTAGGTGTCACCGCACTCTTTTTGCGCTTTTTCACCTCATAAAACGCCGCATGCCTATGCCTTGGGGCTCAGCCCCTAGGCATATCTTTTCAAGTATGTCACCCATTACGAGACGACGTTTGTCTGTCCTGATGATTGTCGCGTTCCCACTTCTGGCATGGATAACGGCTGCAAGCCTAGCCAGCGGGGTGGCAGTCAGTCGTTGGGATGCACGAACCACTTGGCATCTACTGATGGCAACAGCCCAATACCCGGTCCTCTACATCCCTCCTTCCATTGGATTCGCTTTATCGTTGGTTGCCGTCATTGCACTGAGCAAAATGTTTAAGCGCACGGCCGGTTTTGAAGGAGACCGTTTCACACGACATATCCGGGGCACGAAAGTCGTCCCTATTGCCAAGCTACGTTCGCAATGTACGGACCGAGTAAACCGACAGGTGGATGTGGCCTCTGTACCGATGCCGGTCAAAGTTGAAAACCTTCATACCCTTATCGGAGGGGCCACCGGCAGTGGTAAATCCGTGGTACTTCGCAGAATGGCCAAGTCCGTGCAAAAACGTCGGGACCGAATGTTTGTGATCGATCCCGACGGCGATTTGCTCAGCAAGTTTTGGAAGCCGGGCGACATTATCCTCAATCCATACGATGCTCGTTCACCAGGCTGGGCGTTCTTCAATGAAATTCGCGCGGAATATGACTGGAAACGCCTATCTCATTCAATGGTACCGATGAGCCAGGACAAGAGCGCAGAAGAATGGAACGATTACGGACGTTTGTTGCTGCGCGAGACAGCTAAGAAGCTCTACACCGTCACTCCTGACAAGGCACACATCGACGAGTTGTTCCGTCTATGTACGATTGAGGACCCTGCCAAGCTCAAGAGCTACCTGGAAGGCACATTAGCTGAATCGCTATTTGTAGGCTCATCTGAGGCCAGTAAAGCGCTTTCAAGTGCACGCTTTGTCCTGTCTAACAAGCTGTCTGAGCACACCAGCATGAAATCCGGACCATTCTCGATTCGTGACTGGATTGATGATCCGGACGGTGGGGACGTGTTCATCAACTGGCGTGAAGACATGGTGACCGCGATGAAGCCATTGGTCTCATCTTGGGCGGACGTGTTTATTACGGCTGTCCTGTCCTTGCCCGAAGATGCAAAACGACGCTGGTGGTTGTTCATCGACGAGCTGGCCAGTCTGGACGCCCTACCCTCTCTGGAGGATGGGCTGACCAAGGGCCGTAAAAAAGGCCTGCGTATCGTGGCTGGCCTGCAAAGCACGTCCCAACTGGACTACATCTACGGCGAGAAGAAAGCTCAAACGATTCGCGCCAGTTTTCGTAATTTGCTGGTTCTGGGCGGATCTCGCACTGACTATGAAACCGCTGAGGATCTGAGCAAGAGCCTAGGCGAACATGAGGTAGAGCGTCATAAATACAGCGTCTCTCGCTCCGTTGGTGATCGCAATACCAATGATCAAAATACGCCGATCACAGAGCGTGTAGTAACCGCCGCGCAGATTCAAGCCTTTGATGATTTAACTGGCTATGTTGCCTTTGCCGGTAAATACCCGATCTCACGGTTCAAGTTGCAGTTTCAACCTTTTACTCAAGTGATCGAGCCGTTCATTGAGTCGAACCAACTCAAACGCATTCCCCGCTCAACTCAAAGCACGGCTGAAGCGTAGCGACAGCCTGCTCTAGTCTTGCCTGTAGGAACACAACATGATTACTAAAGAGGTTTTACACCGCTCTGGGGCCGCCAAGCATTCACACTACTATGGCGACCAGGCCGATGACTACTACAGCCGTGATGGCCAGGCTGCCATTTGGCAAGGCAAAGGAGCTGAGATGCTTGGCGCATCTGGCGCGGTCGATACCCAGCGCTTTCATGCCATGTTGCGCGGCGAGTTCGGCCGTGGCGTGACTGCTGGCAACAGTATCCG
>SMEN01000263.1_pt1 | contig 25322 bp, 18 predicted proteins | sample 2456271 | NCBI WGS metagenome assembly SMEN01 (sample SAMN10132593, study PRJNA489261) | soil metagenome | isolation source: day1 control-loamy sand soil ammended with raw manure from dairy cow... | place: USA | collected 2015-04-01 | reverse complement strand
CAATAGGGATGGGAGCTTTGTTTGAGCTCTTTTGCAAATTTTTAATTTGCGAAAAGCGAGTGCGGACAGCCCGACCTGTAACGCAGTGGAAGGGATTGCCCAAATGATTGAAGCTTTTAAAATTTATACAATAAAAAAAGGGTTTGACTGAAATTGATAGTCAAACCCACATTGTATTCTAAGGATGTTTTAATTTTTTATTTAAAAGAACCAATTTTGTATTGTTCTAAGACTTCGATTAAATGCGAAATACTTGTTTCGTCCTCGATGGTTGAAGGAATCTGATAATTTTTTCCGTCAACAATATCCCTAAGAAGTTTTCGTAGGGTTTTACCTGAACGCGTTTTAGGTAATTTATCTACTACAATTATATTTTTCAATGCTGCAACAGCGCCAATTTTGTTTCGGACAAGTTGAATGATTTCGTGTTGTAATTGAAAATGCTCGATGTCTGAATTGTTTTTCAGAATTGCAAAGCCAACAGGAATCTGTCCTTTAAGAGTATCTTCAATACCAACAACTGCACATTCTGCAACTTCAGGATGTTGAGAAACGACTTCTTCCATTTCTGAAGTAGATAGACGATGACCAGCAACATTGATTACATCATCAACTCGGCCTGTAACCCAAACGTTTCCGTCTTCGTCGTGATATCCGCCATCACCAGTAAAATAATATCCTGGATATTGCGATAAATAGGATTCTTTGAAACGTTGTTCGTTTTGCCATAATCCAGCTAATGTTCCAGGAGGTAATGGTAATTTAGCTACGATAAATCCTTCTTTGTTTGGACCTAGCTCTTCACCTGATTCATTAAATATTTTTATGTTGTAGCCGATTACAGGTTTTCCGGCCGAACCGGGTTTGTATGGTTGTAATTCAATTCCTGCCATATTTGCAAGCATTGGCCAGCCGGTTTCTGTTTGCCAACAATGGTCAATTACCGGAATGTTTATATGGGTTTTGTACCAATCTATCGATGCAATGTCGCTTCGTTCACCTGCTAGAAATTGAAGTCTTAATGAAGATAAATCGTATTGTTTGATGAAATCACCGTTCGGGTCTTCTTTTTTTATTGCTCTAATTGCGGTAGGAGCTGTGAACATAACATTTACCTTATGTTCGTTGATTACGCGCCAAAATGTTGATGCGTCTGGTGTACGTACTGGTTTACCTTCAAAAACAATCGTAGTAGTTCTGTTTAAAAGCGGAGCATAAACAATATAACTATGTCCAACAACCCAACCAACATCTGATGCTGCCCAAAAGACTTCACCAGGATTTACATCGTAAATTTGTTTCATTGAGTTTTTAAGAACCGTTACGTAACCGCCAGTATCTCTAACAATTCCTTTAGGTTTTCCGGTAGTTCCTGAAGTATAAAGAATGTATAATGGATGTGTCGATTTTACAATTTCACAGGCTGCTTCTTCAGAACCATAAACCAATGCGTCATAATCAACATCGTATTTTTTAAACGGAATTCGAGCGCCTAATTTTCTGTTGAAAACGATTACGTGTTCAGGTTTATGTGATGCTAATTCGATTGCCTCGTCAACAAATGGTTTGTAAGCTAATAATCGGTCGATTTCTATACCAGATGAAGCGGTGATTATTACTTTTGGTTTGCAATCGTCTATTCTAGTAGCTAATTCGGTTGGTGCAAATCCTCCGAAAACCACAGAATGAATTGCTCCAATTCTTGCACAAGCAAGCATTGCAAAAACGGCTTTAGAAATCATTGGCATGTAAATAATTACAGTGTCGCCTTTTTCTACACCTAAAGATTTTAATCCGCCGGCAAGTTTTGCAACTTCAGATTTGACTTCGTTATAAGTGAATTTTTTTATTTGTTGTGTAACTGGTGAATCGTAAATCAAAGCAATTTCATCTCCAAAACCATCTTCGATATGTTTATCTAGACATAAATAACAAGCGTTTAATTCTCCATCAGCAAACCATTCTGGATATCCATTTTCGTTATCTGATAAGATTTTTGTTGGTTCACTGAACCATTTGATGTTTTGAGCTTGTTTTTTCCAAAAATTTTCGGGATTTGAAATACTTTCCGAATAAAATTCTTTGTAAGTCATTTTGTGTTTGTAGTTAGTAAGTTAGGTTTATTATGTTTTGTTTTATAAAGTCTAAATATGCAATTAATTATGAATTAAAGCAAAGATTTGATGTTTTTTTTGTCTCTTTTTAACGTTGTTATTCTTTTTATGTGAATTGGTTTTAATAAAAAATTTTGTAATTAATAAAATATAATTTTTTAAGGTCAATTCTTCTTATAAAAATTAACTGTTTTGTACTTTTGAAAGAAAAACAATGAAATTTATTAAGACGTATATTTTACTGCTGTTTGGTATGATATTTTTATTTCTAGGATGTGGTGAAAAATCACAAGTTGATATTAAAAATCTGGGAGATTTTAATATCGTAAATGTAATGAGTGAAGATAAATATGCTGAATTGCAATCGAATTATAAAGATTTGAATCTTACGGATGCTGTTTCCGAGGATGATTATTCGTTTTATTCTTATATTTCACTTCGTCCCAATCGAACTTATACTTTTTTATTAGGTAATCAATATATGTTTGGAACTTATGAATTTAAAAATGACGAATTGATATTGTCTCCAAATGAAGGCGAAAATATACATTTAAAAATAAAAGATGTTACAGAGCAAAGTATTCAATTACACGGCGATTTTAAAGATTTTAAAAGTGACTTCTTAGTTATTGTTGACGGTAAATCTACTTTTTATTTAAATCTAAGATCCGAAATTTCTGTTGATAATGTTGCTTATGATTATCGTTCTACAGAATTAAATAAATGGCGAATTAAACCAACTGCGCCAGAATCGGTTTATGAAATTAAAGAACGTTTGTTGAATAACTTAAATTACATCGCTTCGTATATGTATGCGAATCAAATGGCACAAAAAGAAGTGATTAACGTTAAAGGAATTCGTTCTCCGTTTTTACACGCGGCTAATGGTGTTTTTTTATATGAATGGAAAGAAGTTGATAATTATTGGAAGCTAATTTTTTATGATGAAAAAGATGCTAAACAAGCTTATAAAATGTTGAAATATAATTTTGATAGACATTACGATGTTCCACAAACGAATGATTGGCTTTATTTGAATGAATATCTTATTCGTGAATTGATAAAAAATGTTGAAACTTCTATTGTGGTTGAACCTGAAAAGAAGTAGGATTGGTTAACTCCGACAAAGTTTAAAACTTTGTTGGAGTTTTTTATAAATATCGGATTGTGAAATTAGTACGAATTCGCAAAAGGGATGGAAGCTTTGATTGAGCTCTTTTGCAAATTTTCAATTTGCGAAAAGCGAGTGCGGACAGCCCGACCTGTAACGCAGTGGAAGGATTTGCCCAAAAAAAAACGGACATCAATAATGACATCCGTTTTACAATAACTATATAAAAAAAATTATTTTCTCTTTACATTTACTGCCATTAATCCTTTTTGACCACGTTCAACTTCGAAAACAACTTCGTCATTCTCACGAACGTTATCTAATAAACCTGTAGTGTGAACAAAAACATCAGAACCACCATTTTCTGGAGTAATGAATCCGAATCCTTTAGATTCGTTAAAAAATTTTACTGTACCTTCTTGCATTATGCAAATAATTAAATTAAGCCACAAAGATAGGTTTTATTTTTATATGTTTTGATTTATTTTTTGTTTTTTTTAGAAATGTTTAAAAAAATGATAAAATTACATTCTGTTTTATTTAGTGTTTTTAATAGAATTGGTTTTTTTGTTGTGTTTTTTTAATTGTAATAAGTCAATAAAAAAAGCGTTTCCGATTGAACGAAAACGCTTTTATGTTTGATGTTTAAAAGATATTAAACGTGTAATGCTCTATTTTCAGTTGCAGCCAAAGCAGCTTCTTTGATAGCTTCTGCGAATGTTGGGTGCGCGTGAGACATACGAGTGATATCTTCTGCAGATGCTCTGAATTCCATTGCTACAACAGCTTCAGCAATTAAATCTGCAGCACGAGCTCCAACGATGTGGAAACCTAAGATTTCGTCTGTAACTTTATCTGCTAAGATTTTTACAAATCCGTCTGTGTCAGCAGATGCACGAGCACGTCCTAATGCTTTGAATGGGAATTGTCCAACTTTGTATTCTTTTCCTTCAGCTTTTAATTGCTCTTCTGTTTTTCCAACTGCAGCAACTTCTGGCCAAGTGTAAACAACACCAGGAATTAAGTTATAATCGATATGAGGTTTTTGACCTGCTAATTGTTCAGCTACTAAAACGCCTTCTTCTTCTGCTTTGTGAGCTAACATTGCACCACGAACAACATCTCCAATTGCGTAGATGTTAGAAGCTGTAGTTTGTAAATGATCGTTTACTTCAATTTGACCTCTTTCTGTTAATTTAACTCCAGCTTTTTCTGCGTTTAATCCGTCTGTGTAAGGACGACGACCTACAGAAACTAATGAGTAATCTCCTTCTAAAGTGATGATTTCTCCTTTAGCATTTTCAGCTTTAACGATAACTACATCTCCGTTGCGTTCAACACCTTGAACTTTGTGAGAAGTGTAAAATTTCATTCCAGCCTTTTTAAGAACTTTAGTAATTTCTTTAGAAACAGCTCCGTCCATTGTTGGTAAAACGCGGTCTGCGAATTCAACTACAGAAACTTGAGAACCTAAACGTAAATATACTTGTCCTAATTCTAATCCAATAACTCCACCACCAATGATGATTAAATGTTTTGGAACTTCTTTTAATTTTAAAGCTTCAGTTGAAGTAATGACTCTTTCTTTATCAATTGAAATAAAAGGTAAAGAAGATGGTTTTGATCCTGTAGCAATAATTGTATTTTTTGCTTCGATAGTTTCAGAAGAACCGTCGTTCTTAGTTACCTTAATTGTTGTAGCACTTTCGAAAGAACCTAATCCTTCAAAAACTGTGATGTTATTTTTGTCCATTAAAAATTTAACACCACCAGAAGTTTGGTCTACAACTGCTTGTTTGCGAGCAATCATTTTCTCTAAGTTTACTTTAACTTCTCCAGAAACTTCAATTCCGTGGTCAGCAAAATGCTGAATTTCTTGGAAATGGTGAGATGAAGCTAATAATGCTTTTGAAGGAATACATCCTACGTTTAAACATGTTCCACCTAAAGTTGAATATTTTTCGATAATAGCAGTTTTCATCCCTAATTGTGCGCAACGAATTGCAGCAACATATCCACCAGGACCAGAACCAATTACAACTACGTCAAATGAGCTCATAATATTTTTATTTATGTTGTGTTTAAAATTTTAAATCACACAAAATTACAACAATAAAATAGTTTGATAAAGTTTTTGTATCAAGAAATAAAAAAAAGTGATTGAAAAACAATCACTTTTAATTTTTACAATAATTTGTATTGGGTTGAGTTTTTAATTTCACCGATAGTAAATAAACTATGTGAGCTTAAAACTTCGTCCATACTCGTTAATTTTGACAACATGAATTCTCTGTAAGCTTCCATGTCTTTTACGCCAATTTTTAGAATGTAATCATAGTCACCGCTGATGTTATAGCATTCTAAAACTTCTTGTAAATCATTAATTTTTTTCTCAAATTGAATGATTGCTTCTTTTGAATGTGTTTTTATCTTTATCATTGATAAAACAACAAAACCTCTATTGACTTGATTACGGTCTATGATTGCTACATATTTAGAAATCACATTAGTTTTTTCTAGTTTTTTCACGCGTTCATATACCGCTGTAGTTGATAATCCCAACACTAATGCTAGTTCTCTAGTGGTTTGTTTGCAATCTTCTTGCAAAAGTTCGATAAGCTTGTAATCGATTGAATCTAATTTCATCCGTTTCTTTTTTTGATTATTTAATAAGTTAAGTTGGTTTATTAATAAGTGGTTAAATTATTAATTATACAAATTTTACGGAAAAATTTTTGATATTCCAAAAAAAAACTTTCTTATTTCATAAATTTTAAGTTTTTTTGCACTAAATAACAAATCTAAAAAACTATTTTTATGTTTAATCCTGCAGATAAAATCCAAGATTTACAATACTTCGGTGAGTTCGGTGGTGTAAATCCTTCAATTTCAGATTCATCTACTTATACTTTCTTGTCAGCAAAGACTATGTTCGACACTTTTGAAGGCAACACAGACGGATGCTATTTATATTCTCGTCATTCATCTCCGAGTAATTTATATCTTTCAGATGCTTTGGCGGCAATGGAAAATACAGAAGCAGCTCATGTAACTGCTTCAGGAATGGGAGCGATTACAGCCGTTATTATGCAATACTGTAAAAACGGAGACCATGTCGTTTCTAGTAGAACTATTTACGGAGGAACGTATGCTTTCTTGAAAAACTATACGCCACAATTTGGTATTTCTACAACTTTTGTTGACATCACAAAAATTGATGTGATTCTTAACGCAATTACAGAAAATACAAAAATCATTTATTTAGAAACGGTTTCAAATCCATTATTGGAAGTAGCTGATATCAAGAAAATTTCTGAAATCGCTCACAAACGTGGAATTAAAGTTGTGGTTGATAACACATTTTCGCCACTTTCAGTAACTCCAAGTTTGTTAGGTGCAGATGTTACCATTCATAGTTTAACAAAATATATCAACGGAAGTAGTGATACAGTTGGAGGTGTAATTTGTGGAACTCGTGATTTTATTAATGCTTTAAAAGATGTAAATTCAGGTTCTTGTATGTTGTTAGGTGCAACGATGGATAGTTTACGTGCTTCAAGTATTATGAAAAACTTACGTACATTACATATTCGTATGAAGCAACATTCATTCAATGGATTGTATTTAGCTGGTCGCTTTGAAGAATTAGGACTTAAAACGGTTTATCCAGGATTAACATCACATCCAAGTCATTCGTTGTTTAAATCGATGTATAATGAGAATTACGGATTTGGTGGAATGATTACTATCGATGCAGGTTCTCTTGAAAAAGCAAACGCTTTAATGGAACTAATGCAAGAACGTAACTTAGGATATTTAGCAGTAAGTTTAGGTTTCTACAAAACACTATTCAGCGCACCAGGATCATCTACAAGTTCTGAAATCCCAATGGATGAACAAAAAGAAATGGGCTTATCAGAAGGTTTAGTTCGTATTTCAATTGGTTTAGACGAAAACATCGAGCGCACGTACCAAAGCATGGTTGCTTGTATGAAAGAAGTTGGTGTTCTATAAACCAATTTTCAAATAATATTTTAAAGAGTTTTGAAGTTTCGGTTTCAAAACTCTTTTCTTTTTTTGGGGCAATCCCTTCCACTGCGTTACAGGTCGGGCTGTCCGCACTTGCTTTTCGCAAATTAAAAATTTGCAAAAGAGCTCAAACAAAGCTCCCATCCCTTTTGCAACGTTTTGTACATTGATTTTATTTGTATATTTATAGGAAATTGTTTTTCTATGAAACACATTATTATAATATTTTATATGATGTACATTGGCTCTGTTCAAGCTCAGGAAACTGCGTATTATGAATTTGATGATACAGTAAAAGATCCTATAAAAGAATTACCTTCTAAATTATTTCAGAGATATTCTACTGATATTATTCCTGATATAGAAACGGCTAATGCTTATGTTGAAATTATAATAAAGAAACGTTATGTAAATTCTCAAATAGAAGAATTAAAACCTTTTGAAACCATTCTAATAGCAAATGATAGAGTTTGGTATGTTAAAATACGTAAACATCTAAATCCAAAAAGCCAGTATTTTTATCATGTGAAAATAAATAAAAATACAGGTGAGATTTTGAATATTTGGGTTGATAAGTAAACGAAATAATAACTCTATTTAATTTATGATTAAAAAAAATGAAATATCTGTTAGTATTATATCATTCATTTTTCTTTTAGTTTAAGGTGTTGATATTCCTATGGATGGTCATTAACAAAAACATTTTGTAAGAAAAAGGTTGTTGTGATTGATTAAAGTAAAAAAATATCCCTCAAACGTTTTGCTTGAGGGATATTTTTATGATTTTATTTCGTTATATCTATTTGCTCTTTTAAAAGTTCCTAAGTCGTTAAAACGAATGCCATTCGCTTTCATAACTTCGTGTGCTTTTTTACGAGCAATATGTCTAATATAAAATGTTTCGTTAACAACAAAATGGTGAATCGCATGTGTCCAACCAAAGAAAAAACAGAATAACTGGAACGGAAATGTCCACCAAACGTTTAAAACTTGTGTTTGTTCAATAACGTTTCCTTTTTCAACATCTCCAAAATAATGTAAATTCGAAGTGATAAAATGTAAACAGAATTGACGTAGTAAATTCGGTAATAAAATGATATAAATCAATGGATTTGTATAATCTAATATCGAAGTTAAAAACTCTGGAAACAAAATTTGCGTTGCGAAATTTGCGTTTAAAAAGTTGACTAATAAATCTGCCGTAAAAATGTATAATATTACGTGTGAGATAATCGTTAAAGGAATCAATCCTAAAAAACCGTATAATTTAATTTTATGAGCAGTTTCGTATTTTAAATTACCGTTTTGAACTTCACGTTTGATATCGCCAAACAAACTATAAATGCGTAATAAATTTCCTAAAACTAAATCTGGAGTAAAAAGTAAACGTTTCAAGTTCCATTTTTCTCCATTGGTAACGCCACGTTCTTCAATATCATGCAAAGTTCCAGAGAATCGATGATGATGGTAATGTAAGGTTCTTCTAAACCATGGATTCAAAGTTAACGGACGTAAAATCCAAACTCCAAAAAGCATAATGTTATGTACCACTTTATTTTCTTTGAAATACATATAATGAATTAAATCGTGTTCTAATTCATGTAGAATTCCAAATAAAAAAGCATTTACTAAAATTAAAATCCACCCAGGGACAATATTTATGTACCATAAATACCCCATAAAAAGAGAAAGACCAGCTGCTAAAAAAAATATTGCAAAGCCAATAGCATTCTGTTCTTTTAGAATCGGATAGCGTAATTTTAAATTTGCATATGATTCAGAAATTTCTCTACGTATTAAACTTGTTCGTTGTTTATGCGTCACAATTATTGAATTTTAATTCGTTGCAATTTACTGATTTATTAGCTATTCATATGCGATTTTTCTAACCTTAACTTATTTTTTAGAAATGATAAATAAATTAAGGTTACTAAATTTTATTACTATTATTTTACTAAATTAATTTGATTCTTTCAAATCCTCTTTGTTTTCGATAATATCTATAAACTGAACAGACTTTAGTGAAATGTTTTTCTCCTTAAATGTATTATGAATACTCTTGATTAAATCAGATTTTATCTGAAACATATTTTCTGGTTGAAATGTAATTGCGTTTATTTCATAGGTTGCATTATTGTCATTAAGACTTAGTTGAAAAACGTAAGATGGAACTTTTTGAGTAATTCCCTTTGTGTTTTTGGCAGCTAAAAGTAGTGTTTCTGTAATCAATTCTTCAGAATACATATATCTAACATTGATAACAGTGGAAAGACATAAACCATTTGTTTTACCAATTGATGAATAATTTACTGTAGCTCCTGTTAAAATTGTTGAATTAGGAATAGTTATGTCTTCATTATTAAATGTTTTTAGACGAGTTACTAAAGCATTTTTTTCTATAACAATCCCTGTAATATTTCCGACTTTAATCCAATCTTTTATCTGAAAAGGGCGCATGTATGTAATTACAATTCCTGCAACTGCGTTTGAAATTGCTGATGATGATCCTATCGAAATCAAAATACCCAAGAATACAGAAATTCCCTGAAAAGATTTGGTTTCAGCTCCAGGTAAATAAGGGAAAATGATAATCAGTAAAAAAACTAAAGTTATAAATCTTAAAATTAGATAAGTTGGTTTTGCCCATTCTTTATAGAAACCGTTAATTTTAATTGTTCCTTTTCCGATCTCAAAAGCAAAATATCGAAATATTTTTAAGGTGTAATTTCCTAATATTAATATGAAAATAATTTTCACCAAATTTGGTAAATAAGCGACAATCGAATCTAATAAAGATTTGATTGGTTCTAATATTACTTGTTGCATCTCATTTGCCCAAGCGCTTGTTTGTGGGAAAATTTTTAATGCAATAGGTAAGGCAGAAAATATAACTATTAAGAATACAAATGCTTTAACTAAAACAAATAATTTTGAAATAAAAGATATTAATTGTTGGTGTTTAAAGACCTGATGTCTTTTGATGGTTAAACCATTTTCAAGAAGTTTTTTATTATTTGTTATCCGATCTCTAAGTTTGTTTAATAATTTGTTGATCAACTTGATTATTAAAATAACAGCAAGGATAATTAAAAAAAATTCCCCTCCACGAATCATTTGGACTTTAAAACTGTTTTGATTTCTTTGATCTTCTACCTTATCACCAATAATTGTTTTGAACTTATTAGCTAGTTCGGTAGGTGTTGCGTTTTCCCAAAGAGCATCTATTTCGTTTACACCGATGATGATTTTACCATCATAAGTAATGATTTCTGTGTTGAAATTATTTTCAATTTTTAGTGAATCTTTATAGAAAAAGGGAGCGTCGTATAAAGCTTCAATTTTTTTTTGGGCAGAACTTGCTCGGTCAAATGCTGAGTATTGACCAACACGTGAATAAATTTTAAAAAGTGTGTCGTTATTCAATACGATTGGCGCGCCATCCGTAATTGCTTTTATTCGATCTATTTCAGCAAGTTTCTTCTTGATTTCTGTTGAATCAACAGTGTTTTTTTTAGATTCGAGATCAATATTGCTATTAAGCATATTCTTGATTTCCTTTGTAAGTATATCAATTCGAAGTGAATCTTTAGTTCTAAGATTACGAACTTCTTTTAATTCATTTTGAATTTTGATGTAATTAGAATCTATTTGGGTGTTTTCTTGAGAAAAACACCCAATAGATATAATTGTAAAAATTACTAAATAAAATAATCTTTGTATCACAGTATCTATTTTTAGTTTAAAGATACTATTTTTTTGATATTAAATATGATTTAATATTTTTTCTAAAGCCATACCTCGTGAACCTTTAATCAAAATTGTTTTTTCAACGATGGGATTTGTAGTTATGTATTCCGAAAGAGATTCGTAAGATTCAAAAAATAATGACTTTTCATTTTTATTTTTAAAGAAATGTTTACCAATAAAAAAAGTTTTTAGATTTAGTTTTTGAGCTAAATCAATAATGTTTTGATGTTCTGAATCGCTTTCATTCCCAAGTTCAAACATATCACCTAAAAACAAAATTTTATTTTTATCGTTTAGTTGAGCGAAATTTTCAATTGCAACAGACATACTACTTGGATTTGCATTATAAGCATCAAGTAAAATTTTATTTGATTCTTTTTGAATCCATTGCGAACGATTGTTTGATGGAAAATAGGATTCAATTGCGTCTTTGATTTCTTCGTCAGAAACGTTGAAGTAATTTCCTATTGTTGCTGCAATTGCAATATTTGTTAAATTGTAAGTTCCTGTTAAATTTGAATAAATTACTGTATTATTCATTTTTAGACTTGCCATGGGTTGTGCTTGCGCCTCTGTGAAACAAACATCGGCAACAATGTCATCAAACGAAAAACTGTAAATTGGTAAATTCATTGTTTTTTCAACTTGAATGGTATCGTCTAAATTTACAAAAGCCATTTTGTTCGTGTTTTCTAAATAAGAATACATTTCGCTTTTACCAGCAATTACTCCTTCGATTCCTCCAAAACCTTCAAGATGTGCTCGTCCAAAATTGGTAATATATCCGAAATCTGGCTCTGCTATTTTACAAAGTAATTCAATTTCATTTTGATGATTAGCTCCCATTTCTACAATTCCTAAATCTGTATTTTCATCGAAAGAAAGCAAAGTTAACGGAACTCCTATATGGTTGTTAAGATTGCCATATGTTGCTTTGGTGTTATATTTTTTTGAAAGTACGCTATAAATTAACTCCTTAGAAGTTGTTTTTCCATTACTTCCTGTCAAAGCTACAATTGGTAAGCCAAGTTGTTTTCTGTGGTAATTTGCTAAAAGCTGTAAAGTTTGTAAACTGTCTTCGACAAGAAGCATTTTGTTTGTATCTGTACAAAACTCTTTATTGTCTAAAATAACATATTTAGCTCCTTTACTTAAAGCTTCTTTTGCAAATGTGTTTGCGTCAAAATTATCTCCTTTCAAAGCTATGAAAAGAGTGTTTTCTTGAATGTTTCTAGTGTCTGTACAAACGCCATTACATTCTAAAAAGCATTGGTATATTTCTTCAATTCTCATAATTCAAAAATAAAAAAAAGCCCTAAATAAATAGGGCTTTTCTTGAATTTATATTAACCGCGAGGTTTATTCTTTTTGTTTGTTCCGCCAATCTTAGACATTGCGTTTCTGAATCCAATGAAATCAGTTGCTACAAATTGATCCATGTATCTTCTAGTTGCAGGATCTAACCAATAAGCTCTGTCTTTCCAAGATCCACCTTTGTAAACTCTAGATTGATCAGTGATTAAAGATGTTTTTGATACAGCATCATAAGTTCCAATTACGTTTCCATTATCGTCATATGAAAAAGTATTATCTGGAGCATTGTAATTACCATCTTTATAAGCGATGGCATTGTCGCTATTGAAGTTTGTTCTTAAGAAAGTATCACTTTCGCTAACAACAGTTTTTTCAATTTGCCCAGGTAATGTTCTTGGACGTAATTTTCCATTTGGTAAAGTATCGTAAACAATATTTGTTTGTACGATTTGAACTGTTCCATCTGGACCTATAACATTTTTAGTATAAACATTTCCACGGAAGTAGTTGATATCGTTTTCTTCAGAGTTAATCATCGGACGATAAACATCAGCTACCCATTCAGCTACGTTTCCAGCCATGTCATATAATCCCCAATCATTTGGTGGGAATGCTTTAACAGGTGAAGTGTATCCGCCTTGATCAGTTTTCCAACCTGCAACTCCGCCATAATCTCCACGACTTTGTTTGTAGTTAGCTAAATGATCTCCTTTAGTTTTTCTTGCAGAAGTTCTAGTATCTTCAGATCCCCAAGGATATTTTTTTCTACCTTTAGTATTGTTGTATTCTCTGTCATCACGTCTTGCTCCAGCTGCATATTCCCACTCAGCTTCTGTTGGTAAACGGAATTCTGCAGTAAATAAGCCAAATGATTGAGTTGCATAAACGTTCTTTTGTCCGTCCTTAGCTTTGTTTCTTACGCCTTTAAAAACAATACTGTCGTTTCCTCCGTATGCTTTATTAGGTGCATTTAAGTAAGCATCTGTTGAGAATGATTGCTCTCCTAAAGCATCTTTAGTTTTAGCATTTTTCTTTAGATATCCAGCTCTTTCTAAATTTAGTTCGTTTACACGATCTGTTCTCCATTTAGAAAAATCATTAGCTTGAATCCAAGAAACACCAACAACAGGGTAATCTGCGTAAGCAGGATGTCTTAAATACGTGTTCGTAAGAGTTTCAGTAAAACCTAATTTATTTCTCCATACCAATGTATCTGGTAATGCCGATTGGTAAATACCACGATATTGAGGCTCAGAAATAGGATAAACTTGTTTAATCCAATATAAGTACTCAGTGTACATCATATTAGTAACTTCGGTTTCATCCATATAAAAAGACTGAACATATTGTTGAGTAGAAGCATTGTTCCATTCTCCCATTACGTCTTCTTGCAGTCTTCCCATAGTAAAAGTTCCACCTTCAACCTCAACCATACCATATGGTGTTTGTTGACCATTATAGTTTGTGTTGTATTGGAAACCGTCTTTTTTTCCATTAATTTTCCAGCCAGTAGCTGAAGAGTTTCCTACGGTACTGTTGTTGCTACAACTAGTTAAACTCACTGAAGCAAACATAGCTGCAATCAGTTGTAATGTCATAAGTTTATTAATCTTCATCATTAAAAGTAGGTAATAAATTTCGTTGCAATATAATAATTAACGTTTGATTAGCAATATCTAAATTAAATTTATTTACAAAAAGTTATTATTTTAAATAATAATTAGATGAATCAATGCGTTTGTTTATTGTATTATTAATATTTTGAGTTGATAAATATAGGAATGTTTTTTTTATAATTGTTGTCTTTGTGTTAAAAAAAACTAAATTTCTTCTTTTTGGTTAAAATTGGAAATTTATATTTAATTTTATAAGTTAGTTATACTGTGGTCAATTTGGCTTATTTTAAAGTCTTTTTTGATCAAAAAAATGTTTATGAATTAATATATTCATTAAAATATGAAAAAAATATTTTTAATTACTTCGCTTTTTTTGTCGTTTTTGGGTTTTGCTCAGAGCGGAAAATCAACTTTAAAGTGGAATAATGAACTTAATATAAATTCGAAATCTACGAATATTGTTCCTCAATTTCAGACAGAGAATTATTATTATAACATGGCTTCTAAAGAAATTCAATATTCTGAATTGATTAAAGTAAATCAGCCAGTTGACGAAAAATCATTTATAATATCTAATGTTGTTTATGAAAATATCGATTTAAATAAATATAAAGATATTGCAAAGGATAAAATTTCTTCTGAAATTAAATTCAGTGTTCAAAATTCAAAAGCAGATGGACAAAACAATGTTTTATTGGTTTTAAATCCTATTGTGAAATCTGGCAATTCGTTTAAAAAGATTGTGTCTTTCGATTACACTTATCAAAACCGACCGAATTATGGAAACGCTTCAAGACGTGATATTGCAACTGCTAATTCTGTTTTAGCAACTGGAGATTGGTTTAAATTTAAAATAGATCAAAACGGTGTTTATCGGTTAGATAAAAATTTTCTAACACAATTAGGAATTCCTAGCTCTGTAGATCCAAGAACCATTAAAATTTATAGTCATGGTGGTAAACCACTTCCGTTAAAAAATAGCGATAATTTATATTATGATATTCCAGAAATTGCAATTCAAGTTGAAGGAGAAGCAGATGGTCAATTAAATGATTCGGATTATATTCTGTTTTATGGAAAAGGAATTTATGGTTGGGATGAAGTAAATTTATCTCATATTAATATATATGATGAAAATGCTTATTACTACATAACTTATGGAGGAAATCATGGAAAGCGTATTTCTAATGTTTCTCAACCTACCGGAAATGCTTCTGTAAATTATAACTCTTTTGATGATCGTGTTTTTCATGAAAAAAATAGAGTAACAATTGGAAATTTAAGTCGTAAATGGTTTGGTGAAGTTTTTAATGTGAATAATCAACAAAATTTCACGTTTGAATTACCAGGAATTATTAATTCTGAGCCAGTTTCGTTGACTTCTGTTGTAGCTGCTAGTTCGCCAAATGTATCGAGTTTTACTTTTACTGTAAACAATCAAAATGCTGGAATGGTTTCGTTGGGTAGTGTTTCATCAGATTTTTATGCAAATGAGGGTTTTTTAAGAAGTGATGTTAATTTAACAGGAACGACTGCTGTTGTTGGTGTTAATTATAATAACGGTGGAGTTCCTTCTGCAAATGGTTATTTAGATTATATTGCTTTAGATTATAAAAAACGTTTAGAAGGTTATGGTAAGCAATTTGGATTTAGAGTTGACGATGCGGCTACTCAAATCGGAATTGGAGCTTTTAATTTTACTAATGCAAGTGGTATTTCTAATGTTTGGGATGTTTCCGACCATCAAAATGTAAGGAATGTTACCTCAAATACATCCAATTCATTTTCTTTTAAAGCTTCATTAGGTGAAATTAAAGAATATCAAACGGTTGTGCCAGCGAATTATTACAATCCAATCATGATTAGTAATCCAAGGGTTGCAAATCAGAATTTAAAGGGGACTATTTTCGCAGATGGCAATGTTGATTATTTAATAATTACGTCACCTGATTTACGTGCTTCTGCTGAACGTCTGGCTCAGTTTCATAAAACGAATTCAAATTTAAATGCTAAAGTTGTTACTGTTAATATGATTTATGAAGAATTTTCTTCAGGTCAACAAGATGTTTCAGCGATTAGAAATTTTGTTCGATATGTTTATATGAATGCACCGGATCCGAATCGAAGAGTGAAGTATTTGAACATGTTTGGTGATACAAATAACGATTATGTAAATGAATTATCTAGTGAGAATAAAGTGCCATTACTGATGATTTTTATGTTTTGATGGATGATGAAGAAGGTTATATTATTGGTCAAAATTATTCAGGACTAGATATTGCTGTTGGAAGAATGACAGTTGGGAATTCTCAACAAGCGAATCAAACAATCGATAAAATCATCAATTATCATAAAGTTGAAAATACGGGGCGATGGAAGAATAATTATATTGCTTTGGCTGATGATGTTGATCAACCGATTGATTACGATCTTCAAGAAGCATTAAATGAAATGGCAGGGGAACTTGAAATGTATAAACCGTTTTTTAATATTAACAAAATTTATACGGATGCCTATGTGCAAGAAATAACTCCTGGAGGTGCGCGTTATCCAAAAGCTAAAGCAGATTTTATTCAAGCGATAAATAATGGAGCTTTGATGGTGAATTATTTAGGGCACGGAGCTGAATATGGTTTAGCACAAGAGCGTTTGCTTGAAGCTTATGATATTGATGGTTTACGAAATGGAGATAGATTGCCACTTTTTGCTATTATTACGTGTGAATATACACGTTTTGATAATCCGAATGATTTATCAGGTGGAGAACGATTGTTTCTAAAACCAGATGGAGGAGCAATTGGATTAATTGCAACAACTCGTAAGATTACAATCTCAAATGCTAATTTGTTTACTAAACGGTTGTCGGAAGTTTTGTTTAGTTATCATTCAAATGATTATCCGTCCATCGGTGAAGCTCTTCGTTTAACTAAAAATCAATTTTCAGAAAATGAAAAGGCAGTTGTTTTTTGCATTGGAGATCCAGCTTTAAAATTGGCAATTCCTAAACCTAAAGTTGTGTTGACGCATATAAATAATGTGCCAATTTCATCTACAGCACCTGCTTTGAGAGCTTTGGATTTAATTAAATTAGGTGGAGAAGTAACAGATGAAAATGGGAATTTACTAACTAATTTTTCGGGTGATTTAGCAGTGCAGATTTTTGATAAGGATATTGAACGGAGAACATTAGGAAACGATGGGGTTCCGATGTATATGGATTTTAAAACTTTAGGTGAAACTATTTTTAGAGGAAATGCTTCTGTAGAAAACGGAAAATTTGAAATTGAATTTGTGGTTCCAAAAGATATTCGAATTCCCCTTGGTGAAGGTAAAGCGAGTTTTTATGCCTTAAGAGAAGGAGTAGTTTTAGATGATTATACAGGTGATAATAAGGTGATTAGAGTTGGAGGTATAAATGAAAATGCAGTTCAAGACAATAATCCTCCAGCTTTACAGTTATATATGAATGATGAATCATTTATTTCTGGTGGAATCACAAATGCATCTCCTTTACTATTAGTTAATTTGGAAGATGAAAATGGAATGAATACAGCAAGTGGAATCGGTCATGATATGGTTGCAATTCTAGACGGAAATGAAAATGAACCTTTTGTTTTGAATGATTATTACGAAACTGAAGCGAATAATTTCAGAAAAGGAATTGTTAAATTTCCCTTTGCTAATTTAGAAAAAGGACTACATACATTGACGGTCAAAGCTTTTGATGTCTATAACAACATGGCTGTTGGAGATATCGAGTTTGTTGTTGCTGGAAACGAAAGCTTGGAAATTGATCGTGTATTGAATTATCCAAATCCATTTGTGAATTATACAGAGTTTTGGTTCCAACACAATAGACCGGCTGAACCGTTGCAAGTTCAGGTGCAGATTTTGACTGTAACAGGAAAAATAGTAAAAACAATAAACCAAATTATCACAACAGATGGATTCTTATCGCGAGATATTACTTGGGACGGAAAAGATGATTTTGGTGATCGAATAGGAAAAGGAGTTTATATTTATAAGCTTAAAGTGAAATCTACAATCACCGGACAACAAGCAGAGAAAATAGAAAAGCTTGTGATTTTGTAAGATTGTATTATATTTGTATAATTAACATAGTGAACGAATGAGAAAAATATCTATATTATCTTTTTGTGCAATTTTAGGACAAGGAGTATATGCTCAACAAGAAATAACATTACCAGATTTATATCTTTCACAAGGAATGGCTCCAATTACAACCGGAGTTCCTTTCTTGCTAATTAACGCAGATGCTCGTTCTGCAGGTATGGGAGATATGGGTGTTGCTACTAGTCCGGATGCTTTTTCTCAGCAACACAATGCTGCGAAATATGCTTTCTCAGAAAAGCAACAAGGTTTTGCAATTAGTTATACGCCTTATATGGCAAGTATTGCAAGTGATATTTCATTAGCTCAATTAAATTATTTTAATAAACTTAATGAAAGAAGCGCTATTGCAGCAAGTTTTCGTTATTTCGGAATGGGGGATATTGAATTAATGGAGTCTTTTGGTGCGATTCCTGTAACAGTTTCTCCAAATGAGTTAGCTTTAGATGTTTCAGGTTCGTTGAAATTATCTGAAACTTTTTCAGGAGCTGTTACATTACGTTATATTAGTTCAAATTTAAAAATTCCTTCAAGTAATGAATCTGGTGCAGCAAGTGCGGTTGCGGTTGACATTGCTGGTTATTACCAATCAGAAGTTATGCGAAATAATGGATTTGATGGTCGATTAAGGGCTGGTTTTGCAATTCAGAATATGGGTCCCAAAATCAAATATACAGATGATCAATTTTCAGAAAATTTCTTACCAACAAATTTTAGATTAGGAGTTGGTTATGATTTTATTTTAGATCAATATAATAAAATTTCGGCTTACGGAGAAGTTACTAAATTGATGGTTCCTTCTCATCAATATCCGAGTTATATTGATGCAAATGGAAATGGTGAGCAAGATGCAAATGAACCTACTAATTGGCACAGAAATGAATATCGTGAGAAAGGATGGTTCGGTGGAATGTTTAGTTCTTTTGGTGATGCGCCAGGTGGTTTCAGTGAGGAATTAAAGGAGTTTACTTGGTCTTTAGGAGGTGAATATTGGTATCAAGATTCGTTTGCTTTCCGTTTAGGATATTTCCATGAAAGTGAAATGAAAGGTGCACGTCAATATGCTACTTTAGGAGCGGGCTTTAGATATAATATTGTAAATATTGATGTTTCGTATTTGTTTGCAACAGGAGCGACGCAAAATCCGTTAGAGAATTCATTGAGATTTTCTTTGACATTTAATTTTGGTAAAAATAATTATAAATAATATTTAGTTTTAAAAGATAAAAAATCCAAACTCATTTCAAGTTTGGATTTTTTTGCCTCAATACTTTTTTTATGAAGGAAATTAAAATAGATGTAGCTTTTAAGGTATATTCTTCAATTGATGAATTGGAAGGGAAAGTGAAAGATTTAATGTTGGAAGCTGTTGAAATTCGTAAGAAAGCTTATGCTCCGTATTCTAAATTTAGAGTTGGTGCTGCGATTTTATTAGAAAGTGGGCGAATTATTACAGGTTCAAATCAAGAAAATGCGGCTTATCCATCTGGATTGTGCGCTGAGAGAACTGCTATTTTTTATGCAGGAGCAAATTTTCCGAACGAAAAAATTTTAGCGATTGCAATTTCAGCATGTTCAGATTTGAAAATTACAAATGGTCCGATTCCGCCATGTGGTTCTTGTCGCCAATCTATGTTTGAATATGAAGTTAAACAAGAAACTCCAATAAAATTATTTTGTATGGGTGGAGTAGGTGAAGTTATAGAGTCGGATTCGGTAGGTAATATTTTACCGTTTCATTTTGACAAATCAGTGTTGTAGATTTTAAATTAATTGAATTTAGTGGAATAAAAAAAAGCAATTCGTAAAGAATTGCTTTTTTTTTGTGACCTCGACTGGATTCAAACCAGTAACCTCTTGAGCCGTAATCAAGTGCGCTATTCAGTTGCGCCACGAGGCCGTGTTGAAAAATTAAATTATTTTTTAAAAAAAAGTAGTGACCTCGACTGGATTCAAACCAGTAACCTCTTGAGCCGTAATCAAGTGCGCTATTCAGTTGCGCCACGAGGCCATTTGTTTTGTTTTTCAACGGTGCAAATATACTCACGTTTTTAAACTCTCGCAAGTAAATGGCTTAAAAAAGTCGAACTTTTTTTTATTCAGTTTCTAACTTGCTCGTTTTTAATTCATATCGATTTTTTAAATAAATTAAACACTAATGTTTCTTCTTATACTTATCTTTGTCATAACTTAATGGAAATTAAATCTAAGATGTTTAGTTATCTAAAATTTTGGTTGAAATCGTCAAACCAACATGGATTGCATTCACCTTTTGTTTATAATTATTTAACAAAAGGACTGTATGAAGCCAAAAATCAATCAGACAAAAAACAATTAAATTGGATGTTAAAATCCATAAATTACTTTAATCCTAATAAGATTTTTGTTTGTGATGTATTAAAGAATCAACTTGTTCAATTTCATCAAATACAAACTAAATTTTTTGAAGATGCCGATTTAATTTTTGTAAATTCCAATTCTGGATTTGATTTAGATGAGTTAATTAGTAAAATGAATTCTGAACAATTGTTGTTTATTTGTAATGAAAAATACCAAAGTTCATTGCAAAGAAAATTACAAAACGATGATTCTGTAATTGTTTTGGTTGATTTTTATGTAGGAAGTTTGATTTCTAAACGAACTGAACAATTAAAACAAAATTTCTTCTTAAGATTGTAACAATTAAAGAGTTTTGACTACTTATTAAATAAATAGTGGCTATGAAAAACCTTATTATAAAAATTTCAGATATTAAACGTGATTTTGCTCTAGGAAGCGAAATTGTTTACGTTTTAAAAGGAGTTGATTTGGAAATTGAAAAAGGAGAATATGTCGCTTTGATGGGGCCTTCAGGTTCAGGAAAATCAACATTAATGAATATTCTCGGATGTTTAGATACTCCAACTTCTGGAAATTACACTTTGAATGGTAAGGATGTTAGTGAAATGGATGAAAAAAGTTTAGCCGAGATTCGTAATAAAGAAATTGGTTTTGTATTTCAAACTTTTAATCTTTTGCCTAGAACTACTGCTCTGGATAATGTGGCTTTGCCAATGATCTATGCTGGTAAATCTAAATCTGAAAGAAATGAACGCGCAGCTGAGGTGTTAGAGCAAGTTGGTTTAGGAGATCGAATGGATCATCATCCAAATCAGTTATCTGGAGGTCAGCGTCAACGTGTAGCTGTTGCTCGTGCATTGGTCAATCATCCTTCTATTATTTTAGCAGATGAACCAACAGGTAACTTAGATAGTAAAACTTCTGTTGAAATTATGATGTTGTTTGATGAAATTCACGCAAAAGGAAATACAGTAATTTTAGTAACTCACGAAGAAGATATTGCGGCTCATGCGCATCGAATCATACGTTTACGTGATGGTGTGGTCGAAAGTGATAATCGAATTAAATAAAAATATGAAAGTTTATACAAAAACAGGTGACAAAGGAACTACTGCTTTGTTCGGAGGAACACGAGTTCCAAAATATCATTTACGAATTGATAGTTACGGTACTGTTGATGAATTGAATTCGTACATTGGTTTGATTCGTGATCAAGAAATCAATCAACATTATAAAGAAATTTTGATTGATATTCAGGATAAACTTTTTACGGTTGGTGCAATTTTGGCAACGGATCCAGAGAAAGCAATCTTGAAAAATGGTAAAGAACGTTTGAATATTCCTAAAATTTCTGAAGAAGAAGTTGCTCAACTAGAAACTGAAATTGACGCAATGGAATCGGAGTTACCGCCTATGACTCATTTTGTTTTACCTGGTGGGCATACAACGGTGTCATATTGTCATATTGCTAGATGTGTTTGTCGTAGAGCAGAGCGCTTAGCAACTGAATTAAATGACATGGAACCGACAGATTTAATGGTTTTGAAATATCTAAACCGTCTTTCTGACTATCTTTTTGTGTTGGCACGAAAGTTGTCCTTTGACTTAAAAGCAGATGAAGTGAAATGGATTCCTAAAAAGACCGAATAACTCGATTTGTTAAGTCGTTCTTAAATTTCATTTAATATTGCAAAAAAAAACTTGGAAATCTAAGTTAAAAAATTATTTTTGCATTAAAATATAAATAAAGTAGAGATGTATTGGACATTAGAATTAGCGTCATATTTAAGTGATGCCCCTTGGCCAGCAACTAAAGATGAATTGATTGATTATGCTATCAGAACTGGTGCACCTTTAGAAGTTGTTGAAAATTTACAATCTATTGAAGATGAAGGAGAAATCTATGAATCAATGGAAGAAATTTGGCCTGATTATCCTTCAGACGAAGATTATCTTTGGAATGAGGATGAATATTAGTAAAGAAATATAAGAAAAAGTCTCCTTTACAGTGAGGCTTTTTTGTTTATATATAACGGATTTTTAATTAATTAAAATTGTATTTATGAGTATCATAAATAGTATCCTAAAGGCCTTTGTTGGTGACAAATCTCAAAAAGATGTCAAAGCAATTAGACCAATAGTTGAAAAAATTAACTCGTACCAATTGTCATATGAAACTTTATCACATGACGAATTACGTGCTAAAACAGTTTATTTTCAAGATAAAATTAAGCAAGCTAGAGCGGATCAAGATGCGAAAATCGCTTCTTATCGCGAAGAGTTAGAAAAAACTTCTGACATCGATAAAAGAGAAACGCTTTATGCTTCTATTGATACACTTGAAAAAGAAGCTTATGATTTATCTGAAAAAACATTATTAACTATTTTACCAGAAGCTTTTGCTGTTGTTAAAGAAACGGCCCGTCGTTTTTCTACAAATACTGAATTAGTTGTTTCTGTAAGTCAAAAAGATATCGATTTTGCTAATAGAAAAGCAAATGTTGTTATTGACGGAGATAAAGCAATTTGGAATAGTACTTGGGAAGTTGCAGGTAAAATGCTTACTTGGAACATGATTCACTACGATGTGCAAATGATCGGTGGAACAGTTATTCACCAAGGGAAAATTGCGGAAATGCAAACGGGTGAAGGTAAAACGTTAGTTTCTACTTTACCTATTTACTTAAACGCATTGACCGGAAACGGAGTTCATGTAGTTACAGTAAATGATTATTTGGCTAAACGTGATAGTATTTGGAATGCTCCTTTATTTGAATTCCATGGTTTAACTGTCGATTGTATCGATAATCACCAACCAAACTCTCCACAACGTAGAGCGGCTTATCAAGCAGATATTACTTACGGAACAAATAACGAATTTGGTTTCGATTATTTACGTGATAATATGGTTCATTCGCCAGAAGAATTGGTTCAACGTAAACATAACTTTGCAATTGTCGATGAGGTCGATTCAGTTTTAGTTGATGATGCACGTACGCCATTAATTATTTCTGGTCCAGTTCCGCAAGGAGATCGTCATGAGTTTTTAGAATTAAAACCAATGGTTGACAATTTAGTTGCTGTTCAGCGTCAGTTATCAAATACTTTCCTTACAGAAGCTAAAAAATTAATCAAAGCAGGTGATACTAAAAAAGGTGGTTTTAATTTATTAAGAGCTTATCGTGCGTTACCTAAGAATAAAGCATTGATTAAATTCTTATCAGAAGAAGGTGTTAAGCAAATTCTTCAGAAAACAGAGAATCATTTTATGCAAGATAATAATCGCGAAATGCCAAAAGTTGATGAGGCTTTGTATTTTGTGATTAATGAAAAAAACAATCAGGTTGAATTAACAGATAATGGAATCAAATACCTTTCTCAAGGTATGGATGATCATTTCTTTGTTTTACCAGATATCGGTTCAGAAATTGCTGCAATCGATAAAATGAAAATTTCTCCTGATGAAATGACTGAACGTAAAGAAAAATTATTCCAAGATTTTGGAGTAAAATCTGAGCGTATTCATACATTGACACAATTATTAAAAGCATATTCATTATTCGAAAAAGATTCTGAATATGTTATCGTTGATAATAAAATCATGATTGTTGATGAGCAAACAGGTCGTATTATGGACGGTCGTCGTTACTCAGATGGTTTACATCAAGCAATTGAAGCTAAAGAAAATGTAAAAATTGAAGCTGCAACTCAAACGTTTGCAACTGTTACTTTACAAAATTACTTTAGAATGTACAGTAAGTTAGCTGGTATGACTGGTACAGCAATTACAGAAGCGGCTGAGTTATGGGAAATCTATAAATTAGATGTTGTTGAAATTCCTACAAACAGACCTATTTCTCGTGATGATAAAGAAGATTTGATTTTCCGTTCGATCCGTGAGAAATTCAATGCTGTTATTGAGGATGTTTCTGAATTGTCAAAAGCAGGTCGTCCAGTATTAATTGGTACAACATCTGTTGAAAACTCAGAATTATTAAGCCGTATGTTAAAAATGCGTGGTGTACCTCACAACGTATTAAATGCGAAATTACACAAACAAGAAGCTCAAATTGTTGAGGAAGCTGGTAAACCTGGTATTGTAACAATCGCTACAAATATGGCTGGTCGTGGTACCGATATTAAATTAACAGAAGAAGTTAAGAAAGCAGGTGGTTTAGCAATTATTGGAACAGAACGTCATGATTCTCGTCGTGTTGACCGTCAGTTACGTGGACGTGCTGGTCGTCAAGGAGACGTTGGTTCATCTCAATTCTATGTTTCTTTAGAAGATAGTTTAATGCGTTTATTTGGTTCTGAAAAAGTTGCCAAAATTATGGATAGTATGGGATTGAAAGAAGGTGAAGTAATTCAACATTCTTGGATGACTAAATCTATCGAAAGAGCGCAAAAAAGAGTAGAAGAGAATAACTTTGGTGTTCGTAAACGTTTGTTAGAATATGATGATGTTATGAATGCGCAACGTGAAGTTGTTTACAAAAGAAGACGTCATGCTTTACATGGAGATCGCTTAAAGATTGATATCGCAAATATGATTTTTGATGTTTGTGACTTTGTAGTTGAAGGAAATAAAGTAGGTAATGACTTTAAAAACTTTGAATATGCTTTAATCAAACATTTTGGAATTCAATCACCTTTTACTGCAGATCAGTTTGCTAAATCTTCAGATGTAGAATTGACTGATAAATTATATGAATTTGTATTTAAAAAATACGAAGAGAAATGTAAAAATACAGCAGTAGAAGCTTTAAAAGTAATAACGAATGTTTATGAAAATAACGCTAATCAATTCGAAAGAATGGTTGTTCCTTTTACTGATGGAGTTAAGAATATCAACGTTGTAACGAATTTAGAACAAGCGTATCAAACTGAAGGTAAATCATTGATTACAGATTTCGAAAA